>CETG01172858.1_pt1 | contig 14697 bp, 17 predicted proteins | sample 361471 | NCBI WGS metagenome assembly CETG01 (sample SAMEA2622696, study PRJEB7988) | marine metagenome | isolation source: saline water (ENVO:00002010), including | reverse complement strand
ATAAATAGCCAGTAATACACCTACCTATGAAACAATCCAGAACAATACAAAACATTTTTCAGTGACTTCACCTAGGAAGAGAAGAGTCTTCCCATTCACAGCAGTGATTGGTCAAGAAGAGATGAAGCTAGCTCTTTTGCTCAATGTTATAGATCCTCGAATTGGAGGAGTAATGATCATGGGTGATAGAGGTACAGGGAAATCAACAACAATTAGAGCTCTTGCAGATCTACTCCCTGCCATACCAGTAGTAGAAGGAGACCCTTATAACAGCTGTCCTGTTGATCCTGATCTTCAAAGCACAGATGTAAGACAAAGACTTGAAAACAATGAATCTCTTACAACTGACGAGAAACAGGTCCCAATGGTTGATTTACCTCTTGGCGCAACAGAAGATCGTCTCTGCGGAACAATTGATATTGAGAAAGCTTTAAGTGAAGGAGTAAGAGCTTTTGAGCCTGGTTTACTAGCCAAGGCAAATAGAGGTTTACTTTATGTTGATGAGGTAAATCTTCTAGATGATCACCTAGTTGATGTCCTACTTGATTCCGCCGCTTCTGGATGGAATACGGTTGAGAGAGAAGGGATATCAATTAGACATCCAGCAAGGTTTGTTCTTATTGGCTCTGGCAATCCTGAGGAAGGAGAGCTTCGGCCTCAACTTCTAGATCGTTTTGGGATGAGTGTAGAAGTTAGAACAGTAAGAGAAGCAGAACTAAGAGTACAAGTTGTAGATCAACGAACAGCTTTTGACAATGATCCAGAAGGTTTCTCCGTATCAGAACAATCAAGTCAAGATGCACTTCAACAAAAAGTTATTGCAGCACAAGATCGACTTCAAGAAGTAAATATTGACGAAGATCTTCGATTAAAGATTTCCGCAGTGTGCGGAGAACTTGATGTAGACGGACTTCGAGGCGACATCGTAACAAACAGAGCTTCTCGAGCACTAGCGGCTTTTGAAGGGCGCTCAGAGGTCTCAGAAGAAGATATTGCTCGCGTAGTCTCATGTTCTCTAAGACATAGATTAAGAAAGGATCCTCTAGAACAAGTTGATTCCGGGGATAGAGTTATCAAGGCATTTTGTAAAATATTTGAGATAAATGAAGAAAGCAATTTAAATAGCTTTGAATTAAAAATAGCGGAGTAAAAATTGAGAATTATTGGGATTGATCCTGGTTTAGCTAGAGTTGGATATGGTCTAATAGATTCCTTTAATGGTAATCAAGAAATGATAGATTGTGGAATTATTTCTACTAGCAAAAATCAAAAAGAAGGAGAAAGGCTTGTTGAAATTGAAAAAGACTTAAGTGAATTACTTGTCAAGTGGAAACCAGAAATTGCTGCTGTGGAGAAATTCTTTTTTTATCGATCAAGTACTACTATTAGCGTTGTACAAGCAAGAGGAGTAGTAATAATGACTCTTGCTAGATTTCAGATACCTATAAAAGAATATCCACCTATGAAAATAAAGCTTTCAATATCAGGTTCTGGAAAAGCGAAGAAAGATGAAGTCCTTGAATCGGTAATGAGAGAATTAAATCTTGATCATCCACCTCGCCCAGATGATGCCTCAGATGCATTAGCAATTGCCTTGACAGGTTTATTTGAACTATAAAGATTTAATCAATAATGGCGAACAAAAAAAACAAATTAAAGCAACGAGCTAAATATATAAAAATAAGAAAAGAACTTACAATAAAAACAGAGTTATTAATATTAAAAAGAGTAGAAGATGTTATAGAGAAATTCTTAACACAAGAAAATCGCCTTTTACATTTAGGAATTTATTGGCCTTTAGAGGGGGAGATAGATTTAAGGCCGTTAAAGGATTCATTAAAAGTACCAATTGCATTGCCTAGTTGCAATAAAGACAGAACAACCCACTATCACCCTTGGTTATCAAGCAAACTTAAGAAGGACGCTTTTGGGATTCCATCCCCACTAGAAGAGCCAAAGCTTAAACCTTCCGAGATCTCAGCCTTACTCATTCCGGCTCTAGCTATAGATAAAAATGGAATACGCCTTGGTTATGGAGGCGGATTTTTTGATCGTCTAAGAAGTGAAGCGAGTTGGGAATCAATCAGAACTTATGTTGTTCTACCTAAATCATGCATATCACAAAATCCGTTACCGCGTGATAGTTGGGACATTCCTTTTAGCAGATGGATTACTGAAGATGGAGAATACAAAACAATCTAATTTTTATCTATGCAATCTCCCTATAAATAAAGTCATAGCCTTTAAGTAAATGGCTGAGAAAAACGATCACCTTAGCAGCGAGAAAAGTTTCGGGAGTCAAGCTCTTGACAAAATTGTATCTAGGCTAAGAACAACATCAGATCCCAAAAGACGTTATGAATATGTTCTTTGGCTAGCAAAGAAACTGCCTGTTCTCTCATCTGATTCACATTCTCCATTTAACAAAGTCCAAGGATGCATATCAGAGGTTTATGTTATTGGAGAGCTAATAAAGGGAAAGATTCACTGGAAAGGTTACTCAGATGCATTAATAACAAAAGGTTTATTGGCTTTATTAATAGAAGGTCTAAACAACCTTTCCCCTCAGGAAGTCTTAATGATAGATGAAGGATTTATAAAAGAAACAGGTCTCCAATCAAGTCTTACCCCATCAAGAGCAAATGGCTTTTTAAATATTCTTCTAAAGATGAAATCACAAGCCCAACATCTTTCATCAAATTCTTCTTCTGAACTAAATAGAGTTTTGTGAGATATTAATTACATGAAAATTATGGGTACAAAAAAAATTGGAATAGGTCTTCTAGGCCTAGGAACCGTTGGAGCAGGAGTAGTAAAAATTCTTCAAAGCCCAGAAGGCAGACACCCTTTAGTTTCAGAAATTGATATCGTGCGTATTGCCGTCAAAAACATAGACAAAAAAAGACCTATCACAATTGAATCCTCTTTATTAACTCAAGACCCAATAGAAGTAGTAGACGATCCTAATACGCAAGTAATTGTAGAAGTTATGGGTGGGATAGACCCTGCAAGAGAATTAATTCTTCGCGCAATATCAAAAGGGAAGTCAGTTGTAACAGCAAACAAAGCACTTATTGCAAGGCATGGAGAAGAAATTGCAAATGCTGCAAACAGTTCAGGCGTTTACGTTCTTATTGAGGCTGCAGTTGGTGGAGGTATCCCAATAATTGAACCCTTAAAGCAATCTCTTGGAGGAAACAAAATTACAAAAGTTAGCGGAATTATAAATGGAACGACTAATTACATTCTCAGCAGAATGTCAAAAGAAGGAGCTAACTACAATGAAGTTCTAAAGGACGCTCAAAGACTTGGTTACGCAGAAGCAGATCCTGCTGCAGATGTTGAAGGACTCGATGCCGCTGACAAGATTTCAATCTTAAGTGGACTTGCTTTTGGAGGAGCAATCAACAGAGAACAAGTTCCTACTCAAGGAATAGATAAATTAAAAAGCCAAGAAATCAATTACGCAAATCAATTGGGCTATGGAATAAAGCTCCTTGCTATTGCAGAGAGTTTAGAAGAAGCAACTGAGGATAATTCTTCTCAGTCATTGGCATTATGGGTAGAACCTACGCTTGTTCCAAACGAGCATCCATTAGCGGGTGTAAATGGAGTAAATAATGCAATTTTTATTGAAGGCGAGCCAATTGGAAAGGTTATGTTTTATGGACCAGGAGCGGGAGCAGGTCCTACAGCCTCTGCTGTTGTAGCTGACATACTTAATATTGCAGGAGTAAAAGTGTTAGACAACTCGAAGGAATCAGCACTCTTGCTTGATCCATTACTTTCTGCCGCCAGCTGGAGATCTTGTCACTTAGTTAATGCAAACGAAATAATTCAAAAAAGCTACGTACGTCTTTTCGCTGAAGACAGCCCAGGAGTAATTGGTCAAATAGGAAGTATTTTTGGTGAATACAATGTTTCCATTCAATCAATAGTTCAATTTGATGCCAATGAAGTAGGTGCTGAGATAGTTGTAATTACCCATGAAGTTAAGAAAGGCCAAGTTGTTCAGTCTCTTTCGAAAATCAAAGAACTTCCAGAAGTAAAAAGTATTGAAGCACATATGGGTTGTCTTTAAACGACGTTAAATGTGGCAAAAGCAAATTAAAATTGCTATTTATATTATTGATGAAATAAGTCAAGAGAATCTAATTTATTTCTTTTTGAACACTTTTTATCCATTGCAAAAGATTTAAATGAAGACAAAAGTAAAAAAGAAATTTTATGAAGTAAATCAAGGTGACTGTGTTCGACTTGTAGACAATAAAAACCTTTTTCAAGTAATAGGAATAGATAGTATTCACGAAAAGTGCTGGGTAAGAGAATGGCCTATGGTAAAAAATGGATCTCCGGTATTTGAAATCTCAACAGAGCAAATATCTGGCATTTCATAATTTGCTTTTGCAGTTTTTTATATAGGATGTTATTTATAAAGTCTAATAAAAGCAAGTTTAAAAAAATATTTAGTTTATTTAATTCAATTTCAATAATATTATTTTCAATAACTCAACTTGCATGCAATCCAATCCATAATAACAAGAGAATAATAATTGCTAGCGCAGGAAAAATTGATTCATTAGATCCTGCTCAAGCAAATACATTAAGAGCACTTCAAGTTATAAGCGGATTAGGAGATCCACTCTATCGTCTCAATTCAGATGGAAGCCTTAATCCAAAGATAGCAAAGAGTCTTCCTAGATTTTCTAAAGATGGAATGACCATAGATATTCCTCTTAGAGAAGATGTATTTTTTCATGATGGAACATCTTTAAATGCAGAAGCAATGGCATTTAGCATTAGGCGCTTCATGAAAATAGGCACTCAAAATTATGTGTTAGGAGGAAGAATAAAAAGTCTAGAGGTTCCAGAAGAATTTCTACTTAGAATAAAACTAAATAGACCTTCTAGTTCGATAAAAGGTCTACTAACATCATTCAACTTAACTCCAGTCTCTCCAAGCTCATATATAAAACATCATAATAAGTTTCTAAATAACAATTTTGTTGGAACTGGTCCATACAAATTGATTAGTTTTAAACCAGAAAAGCAAAGACTTGAGCCATTTGAACTTTATTGGGGGAAGAAGCCTAAAAATCAAGGAATAGATTATATAAATTTAAACAATTCAACATCTCTTTTCGGCGCAATTCGTAGTGGTGAAGTTGATGTACTTCTCTCCCATTCAATTGAGGATGGACAACGTGTAGCACTTAACAAAATGTCCGATAAAGGGATTATATTAGAAACTAAGGGGCCAGCCATGGAAATAGGTTATATAACTTTTAATGTTAATTCAAAACCTCTTGACAAATATCTAGTTAGACAAGCCTTATCTTACAGTTTAAATAGAGATTTAATCGCGAAAAGAGTAAGTTTTAATACAAGAGATTCATTAAGATCAATCATACCACCTATATTAAAAAAAAATAAAAACAATTACTGGCCTGAATACAATCCTAAAATATCAAGAAAAATATTAGAAAAAGAAAATTATTGCAATGATAAAAAAGCTGTAATTTCTTTGACCTTTCGTTCTAATGTACCTATTGATAAGTTATTAGCAATGACATGGCAAGAACAAGTAAGAAGAGATTTATCTGATTGCCTTGAGATTAAATTAAATGGAGTAGAATCTACAACAATATATAAACAATTATCTGAAGGTATTTATCAAGCTGTAATTCTTGACTGGACTGGAGCCTACCCTGATCCTAGAGCCTATTTATTTCCTCTACTTAGTTGTCAAAAAATAATTGAAGACAAATGCATACATGGAGAAGCAGTATTTAGTGGAAGTTTCTGGGCAACCCCTAAGATTCAAAAAGCTCTTGAAGAATCAGAACAATTAATGGGTACAGAGCGATCAATCAAATTACTAGAAATTGAACAATATGCAGCCTCTGGAGGAGCTTATCTACCTGTATGGATCGTAAACCCAATTGCCTGGGCTCAACTAAACATTAATAAGCCTAAATTCGATGGAAGTGGCTTTTTGCTTTTAGAACTTCTTGAAAAAGAAATTAAGTGAGCAGGCAAAAATCATTAATTAAATATTTAGCCATCAGACTAGCTCTTGCTCCTGTAATGATTTGGTTAATCTCAACAATGGTTTTCCTCTTATTACGTATTGCTCCAGGTGATCCAGTAGATGCAATTTTAGGGAATCGAGCGAATGAAGCAGCAAGAGAAGTTTTAAGAGTAAGGCTAGGATTGGATCAACCAGTAATAAAACAATATCTATTTTTTTTAAAAGATCTCTTACATGGTGATTTAGGAGAGGCCTTAACAACTCAAGAACCTGTTAAAGATATTATTTCAAAAGCATTACCAGCAACTATAGAATTAGGTATTTGTGCGTTATTAATTGCCTCATTAATTGGAATTTCTATTGGACTAATTGGGACGGAGAATAGAGAGAACAAAACAGACTTATTTACTCGACTATATGGCATAAGTTCATATGCCATTCCACCTTTTTGGGCTGCAATGATTGTACAATTAATATTTGCAGTTCTTCTAGGATGGCTTCCAGTCGGTGGTCGTTTCCCTCCAAGTCTTGACGAACCTCAAGGGACAGGATTTCTATTATTAGATAGTATTTTAAATGGAGATTTAATTTCTTTTCAAGGATCCTTAAGACATTTATTATTGCCTGCATTCACATTAGGCATACTTTTAAGTGGTATATTTAGTAGATCTATACGGTTAAGTCTGGAACAAAACTTACAATCAAATTACATAGAGGCAGCTAAAACTAGAGGTCTAAATAAATCAAGAATAATTTTAAAACATGCCTTACCCAATGCACTACTTCCAGTATTAACAATTACAGGGTTAACTATTTCTTCTCTAATTGGTGGCGCATTACTTATTGAAGTCACATTCTCATGGCCAGGGATAGCAATGGGACTCCAAGAAGCAATTAAACAAAGAGATTACCCAGTTGTTCAAGGAATCATCGTTTCAATAGCAAGTTTAATGATAATTGTTAGCATAACTGTAGATATTCTTATAGCAGCAATAGATCCAAGAATTAAATATTAATTTCTAATGAGTCTTTTAACCGCTGAACTATCCAAAATATGAAATCTCAAATCATCCTGAGATTGATTCAAAGTTACTGGGATAGCTTTATTATCCTCAAAATTATTTAGAAAATTGATTATTTCTGCAGCCAAAACACTTTGAACAGAAAGAGGGTGAAATCCTACTAAAGATTCTCCTATTTGAAAAACGTCTTTACCTGTTGATTGATTCAATTGACCTTTAACCCTAATAGGAGAGAAGTGACTTGCACCTTCAATCAATAAAATTCTACTTAATTGATTATTTTTCGTTGCTAATAATAATCCAAGTTGTTCAGTAATAGCTGGAGTTATTAAATCAAAGGTTCCACCTGTCAGGAAAACAGGAAAGTTTATTTGCATACTTGAGTTTCTTGGCCAAAGCAAACTTCCAAAACTATTAATAGCAACAATTCCTTTTAATTCTTTTATTCTAGCCTGTTTTGGTAATGTAAAATCAGTAAGTTGGCATTGTAAAATTTCCGAAAGATTAGTTAAAGAAAAGTCAGAGATTGCCTTTTCACAACGCTGCTCTAGCCCAGGTTGAGGAACTGCTCCTGAGGCAAGAAAAGCAGTTAAAGAACCTAGCGAGTGTCCCATAAGAACAAGTTTCGAGCCAGGTACTTTGATAGTCCCATTTTCGCGTGCAACCAATACTTCTTTAATATCAGAAAGTCGATTAGGAATAACTTCCAGTCCAGGAGCAGGCAATCTGCCGTCCAAAAGAGCTTGTAATGAATCAGAGTCACTTCCAGGATGTTCAAGAACAATTACTGGCCAACCATGATGACTAAGGCTTCTAGCAAGCCAACGAAAATGGCTTTTATCACCACCAAGGCCAGGCATAAAAACTATCCAACTAGATCTTTTTTGATTCCTCGTAGATGGATTCCATATTTCAATATTTAATGGTTCCTGACGATGTTTAACGGATAAAGGGAAAACTTCATAAATAGATTCTTGCAATTCAGAAGATAAATCTTTTTTATCTAATTTTTTAGAAGAATTAATAGAAAGATTAGAAAGGTTTAGCAAAAGTTCCTGCTGTTTTTGCAACTCATTTCGCCAACTATTTGCAACTTTAACCATCCCATCTAAATCAAGATGAATAACTTCTCCGGGGAGTTCTGTAACTAGATCCAAAATCGTTACATTATCTTTGCTTGTAAGCAAAGACTCCAAAGTATCAGCAACTATTGAAGGTGATTTATCTTTATCTAATTTGACCAAAGAGCTAACCTCATCAAGCATTTTTCGTCCAAACCAACTTCTAAGAAGCTGTAAGGCCATCTCTTTATCTTGTATAAAAGGAGTTTGAAAGAATTTAACCAAACCATTTCTACTTTTTAAGCCAAGTAGATTTAACCAATTTGCAATTTCAGAATCATTTGAAGAATTATCATCTTTAGTCCAATCATTTAATTCATCTATTGAAATAGGAATTGACATATCCTCAAAATGGACTTCGAACCTTTCTGCTGCTTTGAAAGAATAACTAAATCCAATATTTACCAAAAGGCCACTTGCAAGACCCATAGCCACTAATCTTTTCTTTAAGCCGCTGATTCGCAACGGATAAGACAAAAGCATGGTGGGATCAATTTCCGCCACAGCTGCAATTAATTACTAAAGCACGCCTATGGGCCTCTATAGGCGCTGGAGGTGTTCTCTATTTAACTCCTTTGGTATTCAACGAGGTAGGCCTTTCACCTTCAGAGGTAGGGACAGGAATAGCCTGTGCGGCTCTTGCAGGGACTATCTCTAGACTGATAACTGGCATTTTTCTCGACAAAGGGCTTAATTGCGCCAATCCAATAAAGATTGCTTTATTTTTGGTGATCATCGCTGATCTTTATCTATTTGTTGCGCAAGACTTTGGAAAATATCTTCAAGGACAAATATTTTTAGGGACTGCAGCAGGAATATATTGGCCATCTATCGAAACTGCTGTAGCAATTAGCTGCGGTGATTATTCCACTAAAAAAGGCTTCTCTATCGCAAGAAGCGCAGATGCACTTGGAATAAGTATTGGTATAACTTTAGGCACTTTGTCATCATCGTTAGATTTCATTCGATTTATCTACTTAATAGATATTTTTTGCATGTTATTACTTAAATATCTACTAAGGAATCAAAACATCAATAATTATATAAGCAAAGAAATACATAAAAGTAATTTTAAAGAAACTATAACCAAATTAAATTTAAACGTATTTAAGAATAACTTATGGTTAAACAATGTATTCCCTATTTTGATAATAAGTCTTTTTGCTACTGGAGTACTTTCTCTATTACAAAGTGGCTTACCTCTTGACCTAGTAAAAGGAGGAATTAATCGCCCTCCTTTAAAAGAAACTTTAAGTGGGGTTGTTATTTCAATACAATTATTTTTATTACTAATCTTCCAATGGCCTGTAGGCAAATGGTTGAGCAATAAAAGTCTTAAGCTAGGTTTAAGATTAAGTATTATTTGTTTGGGTTTTGGTTGTTTAAATCTTGCCATTTCTAGCATATGGAAATATGGATTATTGCTAACTTTTTTTGCATTGATTTCTATTGCTATCGGACTTACATGTTTTCTTCCAACAGCAACAGATGCTGTTATAAAAATTGCTCCCATTTCTAAAAGAGGGATCTCAATGGCAATGTATTCTCAATGCTTTGGAATAAGTGCACTAATTTCACCGTTTATAGCAGGAAAGTTCATAGAAAAATTTGGGAATGGATTCTTTCTTTGGCTAGTTATGACTCTTTTTTCAATTCTGGTTTGGCCATTAATAAAAAACATTAATGTTACCAAGTATGCTTCAAGCCAAGATAAATTAAATACAGATAAAATATAATTATTTATTTTGAGTCTAATTCTTTTTTTGTATTTCCAATAACCTAAGTTCACGCAGAAAAAGAAATAAAGGAGCAGAAAAAGCAAAAGCAATTGTAAATGTACCCAAGATAACAATCCAAAGATTTTTCATTTGAAGTTTTTTAGATTCATTAATTATCCAAATAAAAATCGAAGTTGCTCCTATAACAAGATCTCGAGATAAAGAACTTGCTGCAGGGTTAATATTGGCTAAAGCAATAAAGTTACTGATATCAAAACCAGGACCATATGCCTTCATATATTCTATATTTGAAAGTGTTGGCAAAATTGCACCCGCAATAGCAAGGAGCAAATAAATCCAACAATTTAAATTAAGCGATTTTGTCATTTAATGAATAAAACAAAAGCCTAACAATGTATGAAGCAATATTTAAATAAAATCGTTAAAATCTTCTTAATGATTGCTTAAAAAAAGTTTAAACTTGACCAGAGTAGAGATTACAATGAAAGAGAGCTCTATATTGATGATTTATCAAGAATGAAAATTATATACAAATGGATATAACAGAAAAAAATGACTTTTCAAGCCTTAAAGGATTAAACCTTGCCGTAGTTGGGCATGTTGAATGGGTAACATTCTTGAAGGTAGACAAACTACCTAAAGCAGGAATAATTTCCCATTCTCTACATTCATTAGAAGAACCTGCAGGGGGAGGTGCTTTAGCTGCTTTTCAAATGAGAAGTTTAACAAAATCAAAAGTCCATTTCTTCACAGCTCTTGGCAAGGATGATGCAGGCGAAAAAAGTTACGAGCGTCTTAAAAATCTTGGGCTCGAATTACACATTGCCTGGAGAAATGAGCCAACAAGAAAGGGCATTAGTTTTGTAGATTCTGATGGAGAAAGAGCAATTACTGTTGTGGGGAAGAGACTTGAGCCACGAAGCACAGACGATCTACCTTGGAAAGAATTATCCAATTTTGATGGAGTCTTCATAACGGCGACAGATTCTCAATCAATTAAATTTTGCAGAAAAGCGAAAGTTCTAACCGCAACACCAAGACTAGGAGTAGAGAATTTAAAAGAATCCAACATTCAAATTGATGTTTTAATAGGAAGTGGTCTAGACCCAGACGAGCAAATAGATTTAAAAGAACTTTCAATAAAGCCCAAAACTATTATTTATACAGAAGGTAAGTTAGGGGGAAGAATATTACCTGGAGGAAGATATACCGCAATCAAATCAAAAGAACCACTAATCGATTCCTATGGATGTGGAGATAGTTTTGCGGCAGCAGTAACAACAGGATTAGCTGCTAATTGGAGTTTAAATGAAGCAATAAGCATCGGTGCTTATTGCGGCGCCAAATGTTCAAGTTATTTTGGGCCATACCCTGAACCAGATTAGTAGAACTATTTCAATGAGAATGAACGATGACTCTGATAAAAAAATTACAAACTCTCAGTCAAAAGTAAATGAGAGTTCTGATATAAAAGATATAACTTTTTCAAATAAAGGTAAAAATATGCTTACCAGCAATACTATTACCTATACAATTGCATTACTCATTTTATTTATACAATCAATTTTAATTTTATTCAGTAGTATTAAAATAGGCATTTTAAAAAAAGAAATTTTAACAAAAAAAAGCAACGTTGGTTTTGATATAATAATAAAATCGCAATAGTCAATTAAACTTTAAATTGCATAAAAATATTTTAATTTTATTTAACTAAATATAAATATAACTAGCCAATATAAAAATGGAATGCTTTAATCAGACAATGATTTCAAGGTTTTATTAAATGAAGTTATTCGCTGGAATAGCTTTTCTTGCATTTTTCGCAATATATATAGCAAGTTCAATTAGATCAAAAGAGAAGGAACCTAAGGACAAGACTCTTATAAAAAGATTTCGCAATAGGTTTAAAGACAAGAATAGACTTAGAGAAAGAATCACCGAAGAGTTTACTAACTCTCTTGTTTCCGATCCAGAAGCAAATATACTAATAGGGACATGGTATACCGAGGTTGAACTTAGAGAGAAAGCTGATATACATAGAGCGAGGTTAAACAAATATGGTAAGTCAAAAATAAATGGGGAGATGCTTTTCTTGGGACCAAAAGGAGGTGTTTACAAATATACTTCTGATGGTAAAAAAAAGTATTTATAAATAAATTAAATAAGTAACCTAATTTATTTAATAGGATTCTCTTAGAGAAAGAAAAGTAATATTAATTAGTTAATCAAAATATTCATAAATTATAAATATTTAGAATCAGTCAAGCAATGTCTCGATATTCATGGAAGTCTCTATTAGCCCAGTGAATGCTTATTACATTTGAATTAGAAGATTTTGAATCGATCAATCTTGATTTAATATTATTTATTTTTGGCAACTCTTTTTTTAAATGGTCACCGTTGGTTTTATTTGAAGACTTGGAAAGTTTATCTCTATAGACTTTCGCAAGTTTGTCTATAGAAAACCCTTCTGGGTTAGGTCTGCTAGGCCAAAAGTGATTCAAGAGTACTTCTAATGAATTAAGCCTAGGGAACCTATAAAAATGAGATTATGCAATAATTTGATTGATTTTTTTAAAAAATGAGAATAAACAAAGACTTTTTTATTAACTTCCAGGTAAAGCTGGCTTATATCCACTTCTCCCGCCAACACACTCGAGACTTTCGCTAGTTGATACTCCAGTTACAGGATTAACTCCTTCAGCAATTGCGCAAAGATTTTTTTGATCATCACTGTCAAGCACAGCGAAAGTAAAATCAGCACCTTCTATTTTTGCGCCCGCAAAGCTACTTCCGGAAGCAATCATATTTATAAGTATTGCGTTCCTTAGATCTGTTTTTTGAAAGTTGACCCTATCAGAAAGAGTATCTGAAAGATTTATCCCATTTAAATTAGACCCCTTTAAATCTGAAAGAGTTAGCACAGTCCCATGCAGATCAACATCACTAAAATTTGCATCCCTAGCAACCGCACCAGCTATGGAAGACTTTGATAAATCTTGGCCATGAAAATCAAAACCAGTTATATCAGATCGAACGTAGTTAGGGACTTCATCTCCTTCCATAGTTTTCTCGAAAGAAGCCCTAGCATCAGAAGGGAAAGGATTAGAGAGGCAAATAATGAGTCCAAGGATTAAAGCAAAAAGTCTTTTTATTCTTAGATCTTCTAACATTTTAAAAATAACATCTAACTTAACTTTGCCCTAAGGAAGATCCTTTAGAGAAGTCATTTGAAGATAAAGATAGAAGCAGTTACTTTTTTGTTCTTGGATATCTAGTTAAAGTCATATCGGGCCTTATTCAAAAGGGCTTGCCAGAAATATATTCATGAACAGCAGGGTTAGTCCAATAAAGCCCAACGAATACCATTAATAAAAGGTTTAGTCCGATAAGGAAACCACTCATCATCATTACCTCCTGACCATTAGGCTCTAACTGGTCATATTCATTGGAAACTATTGCCTGAAACTCATCTTTCATCAAATTAATTTATTTCAAACTTGTTGAATATAACTTAAAAAATAAATAAATGTGGTTTTCACTCAAATCAAACATTTTTTACTTAGACCTTGTCAAATCTAAAAGAAATCTTTTAATTTAAATCTATGGCTTTGGATTAGATATTTCGATAATATCTCTTAAAGGTAAATCATTAAAAACCATGCCTTTTATAAGTATCAAAACTTCTCTTCCTGAAATTGAAGATTCAGAAGGATTATTAAAAGAACTTTCAAAGCTAATTGCAATTTTAACTGGAAAGCCAGAGAAATATGTAATGACTCTATTAGAAAAAAACGTGCCAATGACATTTTCTGGGAATAACAATCATTGTTGCTATATCGAAATAAAATCCATTGGCTCTTTAAAACCAGCCACGATGACTGCAGAAATCTCTAAATTTATTGAAGCAAAAACTCAAATCAAATCCGATAGAATATACATCAATTTCGAAGATATAGATGCTAAAAAATGGGGTTATAATGGTCGAACATTTGCATAGAATATTTTAGGTTAATGTTTTAAATTTATTTTTTATTATCTTAACTTGAACTAGAAAAATATAGCTTAAACTTATTTTTTATACTTTAATAAGTTTATTAAATATTATCATTTACTAATAAATCAATACTTGATAAATCAAACTCTCTATTTATAAGGGTTAAACTAGAAATGCCAAAATTTTTTAGTTTAATAGTATTATACATTGAATTCTCAAGATAAAAACCTGAAAAAATCCCTGCTAAAAGATTTATTTGCAGTTTTTTTTAAAGTGAAAAAAGGAGAAAAGGGATTAATTCATATCAATCTAGGTGGTTGGATTATTAAATAAATTAAAGAATTGCTATATCTAGAGGCTTTAGTGTTGCTAAGCACTTGATTCCATCTGAAAAAGAGGGATCTTTATAGATGAATGCCAACTTAAATGTATGCTCACCCTATTGCTCATTCTAATTATTCCTATAGGTATTGCGGCTGTAATACTTTTGACCAATAAAGGAGAAAAAGCTACAGGAATTAAGAAGCTGCTGCAAGAAGTCTTTCAAAATTCCAAACTCCTTTTTAAGACGCTACAGAAACTATTTACTGCAATTAAAGCTTTAATACAAGACATAATTCCAGAACAGTCAATACAAGAAGAAGAAAGCAAAATCAAATCCGAAAAATCTGAAAAGCAAGTAGAAATCTCTTCAGAAGATGAGCAATCTTCTCCCCTTAGTTCTATTAATGGAGATAGTGATTCCTTAGAAGCTGAGCAGACTTCTACTCTTAACTCAGTTGAGACA
>CETG01430840.1_pt1 | contig 14769 bp, 14 predicted proteins | sample 361471 | NCBI WGS metagenome assembly CETG01 (sample SAMEA2622696, study PRJEB7988) | marine metagenome | isolation source: saline water (ENVO:00002010), including | reverse complement strand
ATGCTCATATTGTGTTGGGGCTCAAGAAGAGAAAACGAACAAGTATGTTGTAGAGAAAATATGCAAGCATATGGATTCAATAAAACCTATTAAAGGAGAATATTCAATGTTTATAACTCCAGTCAGAGATCGCCCTGGGCATGATCGTAGATACTCTATCAATCCAGAATTAATTACTAGTGAACTTGGTTGGAAGCCTCGCTTTAATTTCGATGATGGGTTGAAAAAAACTATTGAATGGTATTTGAATAATCAGTCATGGTGTAAAGATGTTTTAACTAATGCTAATTATTCTATAAATCGACTTGGTCTTAATTGAAATAGGATTATTGTTCTATAATGAATTTATGGCTTTGGAATTAAATGCATAAAATAAATTATAATATTGACTCGGTTGAGATTATTAGGATTAGAAATATTTCTAATGCTAGTGGTTCCTTGGCTTTTGTTGAGGGCTCTAAAGATATCCCTTTCCAGATAAAAAGATCTTTTTATATTTATAATATTGATAAAGATGAAGTACGAGGAAAGCATTCTCATAAGAATGGACACCAATTTTTAATATGTCTTTCTGGAAAGATAAATGTAATCTGTGACGATTCTATATATAGTCGAGAATACTTATTAGACAGTCCAATAAAGGGTTTATATATTCCGCCTACAATATGGGCTCAACAAACTTATCTTCTTGAAGACTCCATACTAATGGTTCTTACGGATCATTATTATGATGAGAGTGATTATATTAGGGAGTATAATCATTTTAAACATTATAGAGTTGTCTAGAATGAAATTTGTTATTACTGGCGCTTTAGGACATATTGGTTCAAAATTAATTCGCGAACTTCCAAATTGGTATCCAGATTGTAAGATAATAATGATTGATAATCTTTCTGCGGAAAGATATTGTTCTTTATATAATCTTTCAACTCGGGCAAAGTACCAATTTGTTCACTCTGATGTAGCATCAATTGACTTGGAGGAATATTTCAATAATGCTTCTGCAGTAGTGCATTTAGCCGCAACAACTAATGCTGCTGGTAGTTTTGATAAGGCTAAAGAGGTAGAATATAACAACTTTAATGCAACCAATTATGTTGCTAATGCGTGTTTCAATAATAATATTCCATTAGTTTTTATTTCATCAACAAGCGTATATGGTACATCAGCTAAGAAAGTGGATGAATATTGTTCCATTGATGAGCTAAAACCACAAAGTCCCTATGCTGAGACAAAATTAAAAGAGGAGGATCTTATTAAGAAATTATCAAATAGTGGTCTTAGATCTATAATCTTTAGGTTTGGTACGATTTTCGGGACATCTCCAGGTATGAGGTTTCACACAGCCGTTAATAAATTTTGTTGGCAGGCTTCCATTGGCGAGCCAATTACTGTATGGAGAACAGCTTATGATCAGTTAAGACCCTATCTAGATCTTGAAGATGCAATGCAGGCATTTAACCTAGCTTTAAAAAATTCAATTTTCGATGGTGAAATATATAATGTTTTAACTGGAAATTATTCAGTTAGAGAAATCGTTTCAGTGATCAGAGATTCAATTCCGCAATTGAAAATAGAATTTGTTGATTCCAAGATTATGAATCAACTTTCTTACGAGGTTCTTGATCATAAATTTAGACAATTAGGGTATAAGCGTACAGGAGATCTAAATAATGGTATTAGGAATACACTAAATCTACTAAGAATATAAAAATTCATTTTTTATATTCTTAGTAGATTCTTAGTAAATTTTTTTATTATAATTAAAAATGAAATATTTATAGCTTGTAAAAGTATATTTATTGGACATTGTCTATAAATATTGAGTAGAGCTTTGAATCCAGATTTATATGAGTAGACAAAGGCAATTCTTAAAAGTTCAAAAGATTGATCTTTTGCGTATTCTAAGATAAATTTTTTATATCTTTCTGCAAATTTTGACCCAATAAAAATATAATATTCATCATAAATATTATATTTATTTATTGGCTCTAGATAGAGTTTATAGGATATCCATCCTTGTTTCTGTATTTGCTTACTAGATTGATTAGAATGATGCCTCCAATACAATGTTGCATTTGGGTCGTACCCAATCTCTCCTTTATAGCCAAATCTAAATATTTGACTCATATCATTACTAGGATCAAATCCTCCACTAGATATTATCGTATCTGCATGTTGTGCTAATAATTCTCCAGGTGCATTCATGAGGACTCCCTTATTCATAATATCATTTATCAATTCAATTCCTGATGTATATTTGCCACGTCTATTTTTTCTATCTAAGGATTCAGTGACATCTTCATTTAAATTCGAGTATTCATTTATAGAGACAACCCTTGGAGAAGCACTAACGCATTCAGGATTGTTTTTAAATAGTTCAATCATTAATTCTACGTAATTATTGCTTATTTTGTCATCATATGAAAGGATTGATATATATTTTCCTTTGGCAGTAAATAGACCCGCATCCCAAAGCATTACTATTGATGCTATTGGATTCTTCCTTTCATCATAATAATTAGTGTCAAATCTAATTAATGTAATCTGAAGATCTGATATACATTCTTTCTCAATAAAAGATTTAACTTCTCCTGATGATGCGTGATCTATAATAATAATTTCAGTATTTGCATAAGTTTGTTTTTTTGCACTATAAAAGCTTTCTTTGATAAATTCTATATTCCCGTTAAATATTAGTATGATAATACTAAAAACAGGATCAGAAGTATTTTTTAATTCCATTTTCTTAACTATTCTACAGTCTGATTTTAGTAATTTTTTTATTTTACTTTTGGTTATGATGTTCTCTGAATTTAATGCCCTTTCGGAAAATTTTAAATTTGTATGTTTACTTCGCATCTGATTTTTTAAAATTTTGATTAATATAATCTTATATATTAACACATTTGTGAACTATAGACTTTTCACGGTTTATACAATTTTTTAACTAAGCTTTGAATATTATTTTATAAGATTCAAAGCTTAGTGGTGCTATTGACAATAATAAGTTAAGATGCATCTACGATTTATGACCTTAGGTCTTAATGCTAGTATGTTAATTATTCCTATGGGAATAGACAATATAAATGACTCAATTTAGAAAACTTTTTCTTCGTAAATCTTCTAGTGCTATTGAGGCTCTCAAAGTAATTGATGAAGGTGCTTGCCAGATTTCCTTAGTAGTTGATGACGAAGAACATTTAGTTGGAACGCTAACTGATGGAGATATTCGTAGAGGGCTTTTAATGGGTAAGTCATTAGATTCATCTGTTGTCGAATTCATGAAAAGCAATCATAACTTTATCAATATTAATCAAAGTAAAGATGTTGCCTTCAAAATAATGAGACGTTTACGTATAAATCAGATTCCAGTTCTTGATGATAAAGGTAAAGTTGTAGATTTAATTCTAAGAAGTGATTTTTTGGTTGATTCACTTGCATTGCCTAATGTTGTAGTTGTAATGGCAGGAGGTAAAGGAACTCGCCTTCGCCCTTATACAGAGAATTGCCCAAAGCCAATGCTTCAAGTAGGTGATAAGCCTATGCTGGAAATCTTATTACAACAAGCAATTTCAAGCGGATTTACGAAATTTTACTTTTCAGTTAATTATCTTAAAGAACAGATAATTGATTATTTCGACGATGGAGGTTCTTGGGGTGTTGATATCAAATATCTCATAGAAGAGAAGCCACTTGGAACAGCGGGTTCTCTTCAGTATCTACCTAGTGGCTTGACGGACCCATTTCTTGTTATAAATGGTGATGTTTTGACTAACTTCAGTTATTCAAAACTAATACAATTCCACCATGAGCATCAATCAGTAGCCACTATTTGTGTCCGAGAACATGAGGTTAAATTGCCCTTCGGAGTTGTTCAAACTAGTAACTTCGAATTAGAATCTTTTAAAGAAAAGCCTACATATAGGGATTTAGTAAACGCTGGTGTATATGTTATTGATCCTATCTTGTTGCCTCTATTAAGTCCTAATGAGTTCATTGATATGCCAACACTTTTGATCAATGCAAAGAATCAGGGGAATAGAGTTTCTGTCTGCCCGATTCATGAATATTGGCTAGATGTGGGAAGGCCTGAAACTCTTAAAGAGGCACATGTTAAGTGGGAAGGGATTTCCCATGATTAATATGGATAATCGATTATCTTCTTTTAGGATATTAATTTGCGGCTTAGGCAGTATTGGAAGGCGACATTTAAGAGTAATAAAAATGAATTGGCCAGACGTAAAGATAAGTGCTCTTAGATCAGGTTTTGGTAAAGCTTATGATAAAGAATCAAACTTGGAAAATATTTTCTTTTCTCTTGATGATGCTTTAACTTGGAACCCAACATGTGTAATTATTGCTAGTCCTGCAAATTATCATTTAGAGCATGCTTTGTCTTTTGCGAGAAATGATATTCCTGTATTAATTGAAAAACCTGTTGGATGTGGAGCTGAGAAGTTAGAAGATTGGGATGAGCTTCTTTCAATTAGTGAAAAAATACCAATATTAGTTGGTTATACTTATAGGCATGATCCCTGTGCTCTATTTGTCAAAGAAAGATTGATTCAGCATGATTTTGGCAGATTAGTTGAGGCAGATTTATATTGTGGATCATGGCTCCCTGACTGGCGAAAGGGAATAGATTATCGAGATTCTGTTTCTGCCAAGAAGGAACTAGGTGGTGGAGTGCTTTTAGAGCTTAGTCATGAGATAGATCTAGCCATGTGGTTTTTTGGACCTCTTGAAATTATTAATTCAAAGATGATTTCTACAGATATTTTGGATATAGAGGTTGAGGACTATGTATCTCTATCTTGTGTTAATCAAGTTGGTGTAGAGATATCTATAAAATTAAATTTTTGTACAACACCTTTACGCCGTCAAATTATGATTCGTGGAGAGAAATCTAGTTTGGTATGGGATTTAGCAGATGGTACAGTTGATATTTCAAATAAGTCAAGAAATCATAATAATAAAAAATTAGGCTTAGAAAGAGATCAAGTTTTTAAATGTGAGTTGTTACATTTTTTTGAATGTGCTGAGAAATTAGATTTTCCAAAATGTACACTTAAAGATGGTATAAATACACTTAATTTAATAAATAAAGTCAAGGGATTACCAGAAATATTTTAAATATATGTTGAAAACTTTTGGTTTTATTTTTGCTCGAGGTGGTTCTAAGGGGATACCTATGAAGAATTTAGTAGAAATTTCTGGATTACCATTGCTTGCACATGCAATCAACCTCTCGAAGAGCATGAAAGAAGTTGAAAAAACTTTTGTTTCAACTGATTCTGAAGAAATTGCAGATGCTGCAAAGAGATACGGGGCTTTTGTTATTGAGCGACCATCAGAACTCGCAACTGACAACGCAGCTGAATGGTTAGCCTGGCAACATGCAATTAATTATGTCAGGAAAACTGATGGAGATTTCCAGCGCTTTTTAAGTCTCCCTACAACATCGCCAATGAGGTCTAAAGGAGATGTTCAGAAATGCTTGAAAGCACTTGTGAAAGATATTGATTTAGTCTTGACAATAACACCTGCTCAAAGGAACCCATGGTTCAATATTGTGACTTCCGATAAGGAATCAATGGTTAAACTAGTGCTGGAGGATTCTTTGATTAAGCGTAGACAAGATGCTCCGAGTTGTTATGATATGACTACAGTTGCTTATGTTGCAAGACCAGACTTTATCTTAAATAACACGAATATGTGGCAAGGGAGAGTTAAGGGAGTTGAGATACCTGTAGAGAGAGCTATAGATATTGATACCCCTTTTGATCTTTCGATAGCCCGCTTTCTTATGAAAGACTAGTAATCTTATGCAAAACCTATCTTTTGTAAAACCGTGATTTTATCTGGTCAAACTGTTTTGATTACAGGGGCTTGTGGGCGCATTGGTTCTGCGACAGCAAAGGCTGCTTGTCATGCAGGTGCAAATTTAGTCTTGTCAGATATATCACAAGCGAAGTTGATTGCGCTTCAAAAATCATTATCTTCAAAATATTCTTCTAAAATAAATTTAATTAAGTCAGACATCTCTAATGGAGAAGGAATTGATTTCCTTATTAAGCAGGCAAAATCGGAGGTTGAAAAGATTGATGCTGCAATTCATAGTGCTTACCCTACATCGCCTGGTTGGGGTACCCATTTTCAAGATTTACAAGTTGATTACCTAAATCAAGATTTGACGATGCAATTAGGAGGTGCAATTATATTTTCACAGAAAATTTTAGATTACTTTACGACTCAAAAAGGAGGACATCTAATACATATCTCGTCAATATTGGGAGTTCAGTCTCCTAAGTTCCATCATTATGATGGGACTAATATGACTGCTCCAATTGAATATGCAGCTATTAAGGCAGGTATTATTGCAATAACTGGTTGGTTAGCTAAATATCATAAGAACCAGGGTATAAGGGTTAATTGTGTTAGTCCTGGCGGGATATTAGATAATCAGCCTTTAGAATTTCTAGAGAGGTATAAAAGAAGTTGTACCAATATAGGTATGCTAAATGCAGAACATATTTCATCAGCTCTTGTTTTTTTATTATCAGCTGGATCTTCAGCAATTAATGGTCAAAATATTATTGTTGATGATGGATGGACTCTCTAATGAAAAAGTTAGATACACCGCGGGTTTTAGTTACTGGAGCAGATGGCTTTATTGGATCACATTTGGTTGAGCTACTTCTTAAAGAGGGTTATCAAGTTAGAGCTTTTTGTATTTATAATTCTAGTGGAAGTATGGGTTGGATTGATACTCTTTCTGATTTAAAAAAGAATCAGTTGGAGGTTATTCTTGGTGATATTAGAGATCCAATATCAGTAAGAGAGGCAATGAGAGATTGTAGTCAAGTTTTTCACTTAGCAGCTTTAATTGCTATTCCTTATAGCTACCTGGCTCCATCAAGTTATATAGATACTAATATTCATGGAACATTAAATATTGTTCAAGCTGCCAGAGACCTTGGCGTAGAAAAAGTAATTCATACATCTACCTCTGAAACATATGGAACTGCACAATTTGTTCCAATAACTGAGGACCATCCATTAGTTGGTCAATCTCCATATTCTGCAAGTAAAATAGGTGCAGATCAAATAGCTTTAAGTTACTGGAGGAGTTTTGAAACTCCAGTTGTTGTTCTTAGACCATTTAATACTTATGGCCCTCGCCAAAGTACCAGAGCTGTTATTCCAACAATAATTACACAGCTTCTATCTGGAAAAAATGAAATATCATTGGGTTCAACCTCACCTACAAGAGATTTTAATTTTGTTCAGGATACATGTACATCTTTTTTGAAAGTTTCACAATGTAATGATGCAGTTGGTATGGTAATTAATTCAGCTAGTAATTTTGAGATCTCCATAGGAGATACTGCAAAATTAATTGCAAAAGTTATGGATAAAGAATTAATAATTAAAACAGATAATAAAAGATTTAGGCCAGAAGCCTCTGAAGTAAATAGGCTTTTTGGCGACAATAGCTTATTAAGGAATCTAACAGGGTGGACACCTGAATATTCAGGTGTTGATGGCATGTATATCGGCCTTGAGAAGACAATAAAGTGGTTCTCGGATTCTGATAACCTTAGACATTATAAATCTGATAAATATACGATTTAATAATGAAAAATATTGGAGTTTTTACTGGCACACGTGCTGAATATGGTTTAATGAAACATTTAATGAAGTTAATAAATAATTCAGATGAGTTTAATTTAAAATTGATTGTTGCTGGTACTCATTTAAGCAGTACTTATGGTAATACAATAAAAGAGATTCAAGATGATAACTTTGAAGTCCATGAGAAGATATTTTTATCTCTAGATACTAAATTTCAAAACTCAATGGTTTATTTAGCAAGTGAAACTATGTTGGGAATTGAAAAGGCAATTCATAGACTTAATCCAGAAATAATGATTATACTTGGCGATAGATATGAAGCATTTGCTGCTGCATCTGCATCTTTCCTGCTGGGCATCCCAATTGTCCATCTTCATGGAGGCGAAACTACATTAGGAGCTATAGATGATAATTTAAGACATGCAATAACCCAAATGAGTAAATGGCATTTTACAGCTGCAAATAAATACCAACAAAAAGTAATAGCAATGGGAATCAAACCTAATAATGTATTTAATGCTGGACCAATGATAATTGATGGATTGCTTTCTTTAGGTCCTGCGAAAAAAGATATTTTTGAATATGAAACAGGATTCAAATTTGGAGAAAGGAATATATTAGTGACTTACCATCCAGAAACTTTATTATCAGATAAAGGTTTTTCTGGTTTTGAATCTTTATTAAAAGTTATAGATTCAGAAGATTTTAATGTCTTATTTACTTATCCAAATGCAGATGAAGGCGGTAAAATGTTTTTAGAAAGATTAAAGAGTTTTGTTTGTTCTAATCCTAAAAGATTTTTTGTTACTCCATCTCTCGGGCAAAAAAAATATCTTGATGCTTTAAGATTATTTGACGTAATGGTCGGAAATTCATCTAGTGGTATTATTGAAGCACCATTATTAGGAATACCTGTTTTAAATATTGGCAATCGACAATCAGGAAGAATTAGATTTGGAGATGTTTTTGATGTACCTTCTGAAAGTTTAGCAATAAAAAATACCTTAAGAAAGATTTTGCATGATTTCAGCGCGAATAATCTTCCAAGATCTTTACCCGCTTATCTAGAATCTCCTAGTACCAAGATTTTCAACTGGATGAAATCTCAAAGTTTAAAGGGTTTTAGTTGAAAATTTTTCCTCTAAATATCTCATATATTTATCTATATTTGATTAGATGATCAATCTAGAAGATGTATAATATTTCATATTAATCAGAAACGATAATGAGCAATGTTATAGGCATAGGGCACGATCTTTGGATAGCTTCAGCCGCTCTTTTTCAAAATGGTAAATTAACTAATGCTATTCCTGAAGAGCGTTTGAATAGATTAAAGGGATATCAAGGTTTTCCCGCTAATTCTATAAAAGCCTTGCTGAACTTTAATAGCTTAGATTTTCAGGATATAGAATTATTTTGCATAGGATGGAACCCTTCTGAATACTTTAATTGTTTACATCCTAGATTTTCTAAAACACCAAGGTGGAGGGCTGAAATGTTATATGCAGTACCAAATTATATCTTAAGTATGTCTAATAAAGTTCAAGTAGGTACAACCTTCATAGAGGTATCAGGGTTAAAAGGGAAATTTGCTTACTATGATCACCATAAGTGTCATGCATACTGTAGTCATTATTTATCACCATTTCAGGAAAGTATAAATATCAGTATAGACGGAAGAGGAGAGCGAAAGACATCAGCTATAAGTACAATTATTGATGGTAATTATAATGAGATCGGAGATACATTGTACCCAGCATCATTGGGACTTTTCTATGGAGCATTCACTCAATTATGTGGTTTTAGGCCTCATTCCGATGAATGGAAATTCATGGCTTTAGGAGCGCTTTCGCGTGATGAATCTTTAGTAAATAATTATAAGGCTAAGATTGATGAATTGATTTGGTTGGATGGTTATAAAATTGTTTTGGATATGAATTATTTTACTTATGATCAACCTGATGTATATGGAAAGATGTGGATATCTGAAGATTTAAATAAATTATTAGATGTTCACTCAATTGATAAATGGGATGATAATATGAAAGATAATTACAAGTATTATTCCTTAGCTAAGGCCGTACAGGATAAGTTTGAGGAATTAGTTTTTGAAATGATTGATAAATCAGTAAAGGAAGTAGGCATTAAAAACCTTACATTAACGGGTGGATGTGCAATGAATAGTGTTGCTAATGGTAAGTTGCATCAAAAATTTCCAAATCTTGATTTTTATATTCCTCCCTATCCCGATGATAGCGGAATCGCAATTGGCGCAGCTATTTTAGGTTCACTTGAATGTGGTAAAGCAATTTCAAGAAAATTCTCTGCAAAGCATATTTATACAGGTTTCAATTATCAAGAAGAGATTTTAAAAGCAATTCAAGACGCCAAATTAAACTATACAGAATATGAAAACTGGGATGAAATTGCCAAATTATTATCTGATGGGAAAATAATTGCTCTATTTCAGGAAGCCTCTGAGTTTGGTCAAAGAGCATTAGGGAATAGATCTATTATTGCAAATCCCACTAGATCTGATACAAAAGATTTGCTTAATAAAGCGGTAAAGTATAGAGAAGGGTTTAGGCCATTTGCACCTTCTATTTTACAAGAGTATGGGCCTAAAGTTTTTGAGAACTATGTTGATTCTTTCTATATGGAAAGGGTTTTACAGGTTAAGAAGGAGTGGATATCTAGAGTACCTGCAATAGTACATTTTGATAATTCAGCAAGAGTACAGACAGTTAATAAGGAATTAAATTTAAATTTCTATAATTTAATATATGCATTTTATAAGATTACAGGAGTCCCCCTTCTTGTAAATACATCCTTTAATCTTAACGGAGAACCAAATGTTGAGACGCCCAAAGATGCGATTAGAACTTTCTATAGTTGTGGCCTAGATTATCTTGTATTAGGTAAATATGTTATTACTAAATAATGATATCAAAATCAATAATTTTTCTAGGAGGTAGTGGCTATATATGCTCTTCAATAAGGAATAATCCCTTATTGAATGACTTTAAAATTAAATTTTATTCTCGTCGTGTGAGTATAGGATGTATTCAGTACTCAGATATTGCTGAGATCCCAACTTCAGATATCATACTTGATTTTTCTCAGAGAGCTGATGGATCTGATTTAAAGAATTTTGGATTTAATGAGATGTATTTACAGATGAAGAAATTATCAAAATTATGTAATAATTACATTTTTATTTCTTCGCTAAATATTCTTCTAGAACAACTTCTCAACTATAAACAGACATTGTATACAGAAACAAAGTCTAGATTAGAGGAAAAAATATATGAAAATAAAATAAAAAACTCATTTATAGCAAGGATACCCAGTTGTTTTAGCTATGAACCCAAAGAGAATTCATTAATAAAAATATTAATGAGAAGAGCACTCGGATCTAATGAGGCTATCAAATATCCTTGGAACTATACTACTGGCTTATTTGTAGATGATCTTTGTGATGGAATAAATACAATCATAAATCAAGTTGACTCAATAAATAATAATCCATATACAATTAGAAGATATACTATTGCAGATAGTAATGTTTACAGGATAAGTGAATTAGATTATTTCTTGAGAGAGAAAAGAATTGAATATCTGTCAAAAACTAGTGCAAAAATATCTATTAATAATTCTGATAACAAGTATGATAAATGGATCAAGCCAAAACTAATGTTTCCAGCTAGACTATCTGAAGTAATAAGTAATTTAAATCATAATGACTTATATAATTGCTGAAGTAGGTGTTAATCATAATGGAGACATAAACTTAGCGGAGAAATTGATTGAGGAATCATTGAAATGTGGAGCAGATGCGGTCAAATTTCAGGCTTGGACCGCAGGAAATCTAGTTACTAAATCAGCACCTTTAGCTAAATATCAGCAAGATAATGTTTCTGGAGTTAAAACACAATATGAGATGTTAAAAACTCTTGAATTAACTCCTGAAAACCATTACCAACTAAAATCAAAATGTGATCATATTGGAATCGATTATTTATGCTCAGCATTTGACCTGGAGGGACTAGATTTATTGGATAACTTAGCAATAAAAAAATTGAAAGTACCATCTGGAGAGATTACCAACCTTCCTTATTTAAGAAAAGTGGGTTCATTATCTCGTGAAGTGATATTGTCAACTGGAATGTCAAATTTAAGTGATATAGAGAGAGCTTTAGATGTAATAACTGATTCAGGAACATCAAAAGATAATATTACAATTTTGCATTGTACAACTGATTATCCTGCTGATTTTAAAACTGTAAATTTATTAGCTATGAAAACTATTTCAAATGCATTTGATATCGATGTTGGTTACTCTGATCATACTAAAGGTATAGAGGTATCTATTGCAGCAGTTGCAATGGGTGCAAAAGTTATTGAAAAACATATCACAACAAGTAGACTTTTGCATGGACCAGATCATATAGCTAGTTTAGAACCAAATGATTTTTCGAAGATGGTTGATTCTATAAGGAATATTGAGCTTGCAATTGGAAGTCGTATAAAACGTCCTAATGCATGTGAGATAGGTAATCAAGAGGTCGCTAGAAGATCTATTGTTGCTTCGTGTGATATTAAGAAAGGTGATATTTTCACTTTCGAAAATCTTACTACTAAACGACCAGGTACAGGTTTATCGCCAATGCTTTGGGATTTATTAATTGGCACAGCTTCAAGTCGAAATTGGCAAAAAGACGATATTATTTCAATGTAGATCTTAAAAAAAATACATTGTATGGTTTTATTTAGATTTTAAGTTGATATCCTAAGAACGATTAATTAATTTATTTAAATTCATGGGCTTTAATAAGGAATCTCTAAAGCTGTGTAATCAAATCTCATCTCAATTATTAAATGCTGATGTTATTTCCCTAGGTAATCCTTTCCTTTATAGAAATCAGTTTGCTAATATTAACATTGATACAAATATCATTAAATATTTATTTAAACTTGATAGAAATTTTCAAGCAAGGTATTTATTTGAAAATATATATAAAGTTCAAAGCTTCTCCATATTAGATATTTCTGATGAGGAACGTGCTACTCATTTGGCTGATTTGAACGAAAAGATTATCGATAAGGGACTATATAATAATTTTGATTTTTTGCTTGATTTAGGGACTCAGGAGCATGTTTTCAATAATTCAAACTTCCTTATAAACGTTTTTTCTATTCTAAGAGAAGGAGGTCAATACATATTTAATTTACCATGTAATGGATCAATAGACCACGGTTTTAGACAATATTCTCCAACTTTTTTTTATGATTTATGCCATGCAAATAGTTCTTCTTTGAAGTTGAGTTATTTGGCTATGCATACTAATAATATTAGTGTTAACTGCATGCCTTTATATAGCAGATTAGACAAGGATTTTTTAGATATAGTACATAATAACTCTCAATTATTTACATGTTTATCTGATAATTATGGACCGGCGACTGGATCTGTTTTTAGATTATTCAGCCGTATGCCTGTAGAGGTAAGAGTATTAGGAGTAATAACCAAAATTAGTTATTTAGACTTACATCTTAATCCGATTCAATGTATTTATAGGAATTTTGATTTAAAAGATGTAATCATTCGTCGAGAGAAATCATTTAATGATTTATTACCAGCTCTGAAAAAAATGTTCAAAGAGATTTTTATAATTACCCCTTCTCCTGTTTATTTAAAATTAATACTATTAAAAATTTTCAAGAGAATTTTGAAGTAGGTTTATGATTTTTATAGGACATATTGGCATCATTCAGCATAATACCTAATGAATAGTTTCTGATTTAGACATTCTTTAAAGTCGACTTTTGAATAAAATTGTTCGCTTTGAGTCGTCATTACATATACTTTCTCAACATTTTTTAATTTTGGGGATGATATTAGAGCTTTGATTAGTCTTTTCCCAAACCCTTTATGTTGAAATTCTTCGTCAACTACTACATCCCAAAGCACGGCTCTATAGACACTATCACTTGTGCAACGTCCAAAACCAATTATTTTCCGTCCCTTCCATAAGCTAACGATTTCAGTACTCTGTGAAAGAGCCATTTTGAGATCGTTCAGGCATCTCCTTTTTGCCCAAGAGGTGTTTCTATTGAGAAAGTCTCTTAATTGAATTAGTGCTTTACACGGCATCAAATCAGGACCAAGTCCCAATAATCTAAGTCCCGGTGCGCCAGGACGGTGATGGATTATTCGAGTATCATTCATCAGCTTGAACTCCCGATGATTGATCTAAGAGAGGATAATTGGATTTCAAATTTATTCCTCTTTTAGTAATTATGAATGTGTTGAAGGTCTATCAGTGTTCAAAATCATCTAGATAAGTGGATTTGTTGATATGTTATTAGATGTTCATTGTTAGGAAGCCTAAGTTCAACATAATCCTAGTAGGCTCTATGTATATATTCATTAGATAATTCAGCCATGCTTAATTTGTTTCTTGGGGACCCAAATGCCCGAAAGCTAAAAAGATACCAGCCAATAGTTACTGATATCAATCTACTTGAAGAGGATATTGCTTCTTTAAGTGATGATCAACTCCGTTTGAAAACTGCTGAATTTCGTAATGCTGTTGCTGAATTAGAGAGTATTGAAAGCCAGCGAACCTTGCTGGATGAGCTTTTACCTGAGGCATTTGCAGTAGTCAGAGAGGCGAGTAAAAGAGTTTTAGGAATGCGCCATTTTGATGTTCAGCTTATTGGTGGAATGGTTTTGCATGAAGGACAAATCGCTGAAATGAAAACCGGAGAAGGAAAAACTTTAGTAGCAACATTACCAAGCTATTTAAATGCCCTGACTGGTAGGGGTGTTCATGTTGTCACGGTCAATGACTACTTAGCTAGAAGAGATGCTGAGTGGATGGGACAGGTTCATCGTTTTCTGGGATTATCTGTTGGATTAATTCAGCAAGATATGAATCCAATTGAAAGAAGGAAAAACTACTTGTGCGATATTACCTATGCAACAAATTCTGAGTTGGGTTTTGATTATCTTAGAGACAATATGGCGACAGACATTCAAGAAGTAGTTCAGAGAGATTTTCATTATTGTGTTATTGATGAAGTTGATTCAATTTTGATTGATGAAGCTCGAACTCCTTTAATAATTTC
>CETG01070810.1_pt1 | contig 14781 bp, 18 predicted proteins | sample 361471 | NCBI WGS metagenome assembly CETG01 (sample SAMEA2622696, study PRJEB7988) | marine metagenome | isolation source: saline water (ENVO:00002010), including | reverse complement strand
GGGGTCTTTAATATAAATAACGATTAATATTAAACATTTTGTCAAACATTAATAATCTAAATCCAATTATTTCAATTGTTATGGGTAGTGATTCAGATCTACCAACATTAAAACCTGCAATAGAAATATGCAAACATTTTGAAATCAACTATGAAACACTTGTTTTATCTGCTCATAGGACCCCAGAAGAAATGTTTGATTTTGCCTTAAAAGCAAAGAAAAATAATATTAAAGTGATTATTGCCGGAGCAGGTGGTTCAGCTCATCTGCCTGGAATGATTGCTTCATTAACAACAATTCCTGTAATTGGAGTACCTGTAAAAAGCAAGGCACTCTCAGGGATCGACTCTCTTTTATCAATTGTTCAGATGCCCAAAGGGATTCCAGTAGCTACTGTAGCTATTGATGGTGGAGCAAATGCAGCTATATTAGCAATCCAAATACTATCAATTTGCAATGAAGAATTAGGAAGTAGAATTTCAAAATTCCGAAAAGAAATGCATGATGAGGTTAGAAGAAAAAATAAAATCATCAATAATTCTTCTAATAACTAACATAAGATTAAGTTTTTAAATTTATTACCTGTTGACTTTGTAAATATTGCATTACTACATTTACAGATTCCTCTACTGTCTCTTTACTACTATCAATAACTATCTCTGGATTGTCAGGACTTTCATATGGACTAGAGATGCCAGTAAAATCAAGAATTTTGCCTTCTCTTGCTTTTGCATATAAACCTTTAACATCCCTATTTTCACAGGTCTCTAAACTTGCCGAACAATAGATTTCTATGAAATCCCCTGGTTTAACAATAGCTCTTGCTGTATTTCTATCGGATTTAAATGGTGAAACAAACGCAGTTAGAGTTATTAAGCCTGATTCAACAAATAATTTAGCAACTTCGCTAATTCTTCTTATATTCTCTTCCCTATCTTGATCAGAGAAACCTAAATCTTTGCATAAACCATGCCTAATATTATCTCCATCAAGGACAAAGGAACTACAACCTAAGTCAAAGAGCTTGAGATTGACAGCATTAGCTAAAGTGCTTTTACCAGAACCTGATAGCCCTGTAAACCAAAGGATTGCGCTTTTATGACCTTGCTTGGCGATTCTTAGCTCTCGATCAACAGATGCAGAATGCCAAACAATATTTTTTGTTTGGGAAGCATCATTTAAGTTGTTATCAGTCATTGAAAAAAAGAATTAATCAAATTCTACCTCCCCGACTTTTGAACTTTATAACCTATTTCTTTCAAATAACTAACTATCTTCTCCCTTTGATCCCCTTGAATCTCTATCTGATCATTCTTCAGAGATCCTCCAGCACCACACAAAGTCTTTATATTAATTAATAATATTTTTAAATCTTTATTAGATGCTTTCAAACCTTTTATTAAAGTAACATTTTTACCTTTTCGCCCAGCCTTAGTAAGAGTAATGATTACTTTTTCGGAGCAATTTTGTGTTTCTTCACTCAAAGTATCATCTCTTTGGGAACTTTTGCTATCAAATTCAATCCAAGATCGTTTTCTCATTGCATTACCTACTAATCTATATAAAGTTACTTTAGATATGTTACGTTGACGAATTCACTTTCATTGGAGTCTAAAGATCCTAAATTAGCATCATCAAATCGTCCATCTAAAAATGGAAGATTTGGCGAGTTTGGAGGACAATACGTTCCAGAAACTCTTATGCCAGCATTATTTGAACTAGAAAAAGCTTTTAAAGATGCTTGGATAGATAAAGCTTTCAGAGAAAAGCTATCCCATTTATTAAAAACCTATGTAGGGAGAGCTACTCCTCTTTATGAAGCTGAAAGACTATCAGCATTTTTTAGCAAATCAAATAAAAAGAATAGGATCTGGCTTAAAAGAGAAGATCTAAATCATACAGGTGCTCACAAAATAAATAATGCTCTTGGACAAGCTTTATTAGCAATAAGAATGGGGAAAACACGGATTATTGCAGAAACAGGTGCTGGACAGCACGGAGTAGCAACAGCAACTGTTTGCGCGAGATTTGGCCTTAAATGCGTTATTTATATGGGAGAAGAAGATATGAAAAGACAATCCCTGAATGTTTTCCGGATGAAATTACTGGGAGCAAAAGTAAAAGCTGTCACAAGTGGAACTGCAACACTCAAAGATGCCACAAGCGAAGCAATTAGAGATTGGGTTACAAATGTAGAGGATACTCATTATATCCTTGGATCAGTTGCAGGACCGCATCCATATCCAATGATGGTAAGAGATTTTCATGCTGTGATTGGAGAAGAAACTAAAACCCAATGTTTTGAGGCATTTGATAAATTACCTGATGTACTTATGGCATGTGTAGGTGGAGGGTCTAATGCAATGGGTCTCTTTCATCCATTTATTAAAGATATAAATGTAAGATTAATTGGAATTGAAGCAGCTGGAGATGGTATTAATTCAGGTAAACATGCAGCCACTATTACTGAAGGAAGAACAGGAATTTTGCATGGTTCAATGAGCTTATTACTACAAACCAAGGAAGGTCAGGTACAAGAAGCACATTCCATTAGTGCTGGACTAGATTATCCTGGAGTTGGACCTGAACACAGTTATTTAAAATCTATTGGAAGAGCTGAATATTTTTCTGTCACAGATTTGGAAGCTTTAAAAGCATTGAAGTTAGTTTCTGAACTTGAAGGGATTATTCCAGCCCTAGAAACAGCTCATGCATTTGCATGGTTAAATAAACTATGCTATGAAACAAAAGAAAACTCTGAAATAATTATAAATTGCTCTGGGAGAGGGGATAAAGATGTAAATACTGTCGCCAAAAAACTTAATAATTTATAAGACTAATATCTGGGAATCCTTGGATCTACATATTTACTCCAGCCATCAATACCTTCCTCTAAATTCCATATCTCTTTAACTAGATTTTTTGCTAATAGCCAACAACCAAAATTGTAACTTCTTACCCCTGAATGACATAAAACAACAATTTTTTTGTTCATTAATAATCCTGGATTCAAATCACTCAAAGAACCAGTAAATTCGCTTAAAGGAATGTGAATAAAATCATAAGGAAAAGAAGCTAATATTAATTCGTCTTTTTCTCTAACATCTACTATTACAGGTTTATTACGATCACTTAATAACCATATATTTAAATCTTCTGGAGATATGCTTATTGGACTTGGAATATTCATCAATTAGACAAAAAGAAATATTTAGAGATAATAGAAATATAGCACTTTCTTAAAATATAATTCTAAATAATGTTACTAAGGCTTTTATTGAAAATCATCTCAGTAATAATCTCATTATCTATCTTCTGTTCTGGTTATACAATCACAAATAAAACGAAAAATTATACTAGAATAAATCCTCAAAAAATAGAATTATCAAAATATGTACCTATTGATAATAAATTTAATTTGTATACTAAAACAAATTCCATAAATATATCTAAAATTATATCTAACAATAAAGAGGGTGAATATTCAAAGAAAATTGTGGAACTAATTAATGGATTATTTGCTTTGATTGGAATAGATTTTAATAAAGAATTTAAGAATTATTCATACGAAGAAATTAATTTCTCAATAATTAATAATAAAGACAATAAGTTGGATTGGTTGTTAATATGCAAAAACAATAATTTACCCAATAAACTGATAAGTCAAGAAGATAAATTCATTCAAACTAATTACAAAAATAACACAATATATAATCGAAGAAAAAAATATAATGAGATAAGTTTTAACTATTTTACTATAACAGAAGATAGTTATTTGATTTTATCTAACAATAAAGAATCTTTATATAATTCCTTAGCTTCATTAAATAATAAAAGTTTATCTTTAGATAGAAAAAAAGAATTCAGGAAAATACCTAATGGATTTCATCAATATGATGGGTTTATTAAATACATGGATGATTTTAATAAAAATAATATATATACATTTTTTAAAATAAATAAAGAAGCTATAAATATCAATACTATATTCTTTAATAGGAAAATTGATAATTATGAATCAGATTATTTTGACATCTCAAAAAATACAAATAATGACACATTAATATCATCAGAAAATAAATCAAATAAGTTAATAATATCTATTAGATATCCAAATGTAATTTCCAAGACTAATCCGCTAGAAAGATTACATAATGAAATCTTTACTTTATATGAAAAAGATATAATCCAACAAATCCCTAGACTAATCGACAAAAAATATATCATATCAACTAAAAATAATCACAGTTGTATAATTATAGATAATGATGAATATGAATCAATTATAAAAGAATACCTTGTCGAAAAAGGATTTAATAAAGAAAATCTTTTATTCAATGAAACCTTATACACAATCTGGAGTAAACCTGAAATAAATCAAGAAGATATAAATCAATCAATACCTGCAATTAATCCTAATTATATAATAATTCTTCAAGATAAAAATCAAGCTTTTATCAGTACCTCTCTAAATGCTCTAGATCAATCATTTAAAGATGAATCAATTAAAGAAATAATTAAAGATCAAAGAATAATTGAGTATTCAAATGTTTTTCTAGATAACTCTCAGATAAAAGATAAATTAATTAAAAATAAACAATATAAATTAATTAGTGCATTTATTAGCAATATCTTAAAAATAGACTTCAAAAACACTCACGGAATCTCAAAGGAGGTTATTGGTGAAAATCATGAAAGCTTCTTGATTAAGAGTGATATAATTTTGTCCTTAAACACCGATGAAATTAGTATTAAGCAATAAATTTTACCTTGTTATAATAAATCTTTTGATAAATAACTATTATTAATTTAGAATTCAACTATTATCGTTTGAGGTTAGTGAAATAGACAATCAAAGACAACATATAAATTTCGACCTAAGACCAGGTTTAGAAGGCGTTCCAGTGACTAATTCTTCTATTTGTGAAATAGATGGTGTAAAAGGGAATTTATATTATAGAGGATATCCAATAAAGCAACTAGCAGCTAAAAGCAGTTTTCTAGAAACGGTTTTTTTACTTATATGGGGAGAATTGCCTACTCAGAAAGAATTGACTGAGTTTGAAAAAGAAGTACAAATGCATAGGAGATTAAGTTTCAGGGTAAGAGATATGATGAAATGTTTTCCCGCATCTGGGCATCCTATGGATGCACTTCAATCAAGTGCTGCTTCTCTAGGTCTTTTTTATTCACGGAGAGTGATTGATGATCCGAAATATGTCTATAACGCAGTAATCAGATTAATTGCCAAGATTCCCACAATGGTTGCAGGGTTTCAGCTTATAAGAAAAGGGCATGATCCAATTCAGCCAAGAGATGATTTAAGTTATTCATCAAATTTTTTATATATGCTTACAGAAAGAGAACAAGATCCTTTGGCGGCAAGAGTCTTCGACAAATGTTTAATACTTCATGCAGAACACAGTTTAAATGCAAGTACTTTTAGTGCTCGTGTTACTGCAAGCACATTAACGGATCCATATGCTGTCATTGCTTCAGCGGTAGGAACCTTAGCAGGTCCTTTGCATGGAGGTGCCAATGAAGATGTTATTGCAATGCTAGAAGAAATTGGATCCCCAGAAAATGCTGGAGCATTTCTAGATGATGCTCTTACTCAGAAAAAAAAGATCATGGGTTTTGGGCATAGAGAATATAAAGTGAAAGACCCTAGAGCAGAGATTTTACAAGAATTAGCGGAAGAACTTTTTGCAAGATTTGGTAAAGATAAAATGTACGATATAGCTAAGAGCCTAGAATCAGAAGCTATTAGTCGACTTGGTCCTAAAGGGATTTATCCGAATGTTGACTTCTATTCTGGACTTGTATATAAAAAACTAGGAATTCCAAAAGATCTCTTCACACCTATCTTTGCAATTTCAAGAGTTGGAGGATGGTTGGCTCATTGGAGGGAACAACTGGGTGCGAATAGAATCTATAGACCATCACAAATCTATACAGGATCTAAAAACAGAGACTGGTTACCTTTAGAAAATAGATGAAAACACACTTAAACAAGTTCCCCCATTTCAATAAAAGCTAGTTAATCTTTATACAGTTAACAAAATATAGTGAATAGCGGAATTGATCTTGAATTTAGTTTTAATGAAATACTTCAATCATTTGGAGTATCTAAACAGTTAGCTCATATTCTATGGATGCCTTTCCCCATGATACTTGTACTCTCAGCATCTTTAGTAGGCGTTCTAGTAACTGTATGGTTAGAAAGAAAAATTTCAGCAGCAGCTCAGCAAAGGATAGGACCCGAATATGCTGGAGCCCTTGGAGTCCTCCAACCAATTGCGGATGGACTCAAACTATTAGTAAAAGAAGATATTATTCCAGAGAAAGCTGACAGTACGCTTTTCACTATTGGACCAGTTTTAGTCTTAATTCCAGTAATATTATCTTGGCTAATAGTTCCTTTTGGTCAAAATCTCCTCATTAGCAATGTTGGAATAGGAATTTTCCTTTGGATAGCTCTTAGCAGTATTCAGCCAATAGGCTTACTAATGAGTGGATATGCTTCTAATAATAAATATTCTTTATTAGGGGGTCTTAGAGCAGCAGCTCAATCAATTAGCTATGAAATTCCTCTCGCATTAGCAGTTCTTGCTGTTGTAATGATGAGTAATTCTCTAAGTACTGTAGATATAGTTAATCAACAAAGTGGAGCTGGGATTTTAACTTGGAATATCTGGAGACAACCTGTAGGATTTATTATTTTTTGGATATGTGCATTAGCAGAATGCGAAAGACTCCCATTTGATTTACCAGAAGCCGAAGAAGAACTAGTCGCAGGTTACCAAACTGAATATGCGGGAATGAAATTTGCTCTGTTTTACTTAGGTAGTTATATAAATTTAGTTCTTTCCTCGATCCTTGTGTCAGTCCTCTATCTAGGAGGATGGAGTTTTGTAGTGCCAGTAGAAACAATGGCAGATGTTCTTCACCTTCCAATAGATGCCCCAATCATTCAGATCATTAGTGGATCCCTAGGAATTGTTATGACTATTTTAAAATCTTACTTATTAGTATTTCTTGCAATACTACTAAGATGGACTACTCCAAGAGTGCGAATAGATCAACTATTAGATCTTGGTTGGAAATTCTTATTACCAATATCACTTGTCAATCTTCTATTAACTGCTTCACTAAAATTAACACTACCTCAATTCTTTGGGGGTTAATTTTGGGTAGAAATACCTAAATCCAAAAAAACGATGTAGAATATAAAATGAAACACTTCTTGCGATCAAAATAATGCCTGATTTCTTTAAAAAAGTAAGTGATTACACCAAAGAAGCTATAGATGCAGGCAAGTATTTAATAGATGGACTCTCAGTTACTTTTGACCATCTTCGAAGAAGACCAATTACAGTTCAATACCCATATGAAAAATTAATTCCTTCAGAAAGATATAGAGGGAGAATTCATTATGAATTTGATAAATGCATTGCTTGTGAAGTATGCGTAAGAGTATGCCCAATTAATCTTCCAGTAGTAGACTGGGTGATGAATAAAGAAACAAAGAAAAAAGAATTAAGAAATTATTCTATTGATTTTGGTGCCTGTATCTTTTGTGGTAATTGTGTTGAATATTGTCCTACCAACTGTCTATCAATGACAGAAGAGTATGAATTATCATCATTTGATAGACATAATTTAAATTTTGACAATGTTGCATTAGGAAGATTACCAACAAATGTCACTTCAGATCCAAATGTTATTCCTCTGAAGGAATTAGCTTATCTGCCAAAAGGTAAATTAGATCCTCATGAAATATCCCCAGAAGATTCTAGGGTTGGAAAACTACCTCAAGAAGTATTTGACTGGATGAAAGTAACACCCCCATCATCAGATGAGAAAAACATTCCTGAGGATATTACAGAGACAAAAAATATTTAATTATGGATATTGCACTATCAACTCAATTTATTTGCTTTGTTATCTTATCCTCTGTAATTATTATTGGGAGCCTAGGAGTTGTTTTAATTGCAAATATAGTTTATTCGGCCTTTTTACTTGGAGGAGTATTTCTCAGCGTAGCAGGAATCTATTTACTTTTAAACGCTAGTTTTGTTGCAGCTGCTCAGATACTTGTATATGTGGGTGCAGTTAATGTCCTAATTATTTTTGCAATTATGCTAGTTAATAAGAAAGAAGATCTCAAACCAATTAAAAATATTAATTCGAGAAGAATTATCTCATCTTTCATATGCTTAACTCTTTTAGGTTTACTAATCAGAGTAGATCTTTCGTCCTCTTGGTTAATCTCTGAAGTAAACCTATCAATAGGAGATAATTCAACTGAAAGAATTGGAGAACACTTATTTAGTGATTATTTACTACCTTTTGAAGTCGCATCTATCTTACTTTTAATGGCTATGATTGGAGCAATTGTTCTTGCAAGAAAAGATATTTTCAGTACTGAAAAATCTACAATCATTATTTCAAATAAGAATGAACTTCAAGAAAACAAAAAAGATCCTGTTTTACTAGACAAATCACCCTAAATTATTAAAAAAAATGCATACTATTCCTCTTCAAGCTTATCTAACCGTTGCATCAATATTATTTTGCATTGGCGTATGGGGACTGCTTAATTCAAGAAATGCGGTAAGAGTTCTCATGAGTATTGAATTAATGCTTAATGCTGTAAATATTAATTTAATGTCTTTTTCCTCTTTTACGGATAATAATTTAATCAGAGGACAAGTGTTCACAGTATTTGTTATCACAGTTGCTGCTGCTGAGGCTGCCGTAGGGCTGGCTATACTTCTTTCTTTATATCGAAACAGAGTAACCATTGACATGGAAAACTTTAATCTTTTGAAATGGTAAAAAAATAATAATAATGGATTTAAGAAAAATCCTAATCTTTTATAGAGCCAACAGCACATCATCGAAAGAAGCTGCTTTATATTGCAAAGATAAATTAAATAGGAATAATATTGTAGTTGAAGTAATTATCAATAAAGACAATAATCATATTAACGATTATTTACTTGAGTCAAATGATTTTCCAGATCTAGTAATTGTTCTAGGAGGAGATGGAACTGTTCTTAGAGCAGCTTCTGCGCTTCAAAACTATAAAATACCTATCTTAAGCTTTAATATTGGAGGTAATCTAGGTTTCCTTACTCATGAGAGAAGTTTATTATTAGAATCCAACTTTATACAAATGATTAAGGATGATAATTTCATCATAGAAAAACGAATGATGCTGAAGGCATCTATCAATTCCAAAGAAATAAGCGATAATATCAATCATTTACCTAATAGATTGTATGCTCTGAATGATTTTTATTTTAGAACTTCTAATAATAATCCATCATCAATATGTCACTTAGAATTAGAAATAGAGAAAGAAAAGGTTGACCAACATATAGGAGATGGAATAATCGTTGCAACACCTACAGGTTCTACCGCCTATTCGATGGCATCTGGAGGACCAATAGTCCACCCAAAGGTAGATTCAATCATAGTGACTCCCATATCGCCGATTAGTCTTTCGAGTAGATCTATCATAGTCCCTAAAGAATCGGAACTAAAGGTCAAAATAATAGCTAGAGAGAATGGAGAAGTTTGCTTATGGAAGGATGGCAAGTCAGCCTTTAATCTAAAAAATAATGATTACTGCACAATTAATATATCTGATAATACTACTAATCTGATGTTGCTAAATAATCATATTTCTTATTATGAGACATTATCAACAAAGCTAAATTGGGCTGGTAATATAATCAATAAAGACTAACATTTTAACTTATGCCTATAGAAATTGAGAGAAAATTTCTAATTGATAATAAAGGATGGGAGGCGAAAATAATCAAGACATATTTAATAAAGCAGGCATATTTCAAAACTAATGATGAATGGAATATTCGTGTAAGATTTTCAGAGAATAAATCATGTATAACCCTAAAGAAAAATATCAAGAGTTCGATTAATTATGAATTTGAATATCCAATCCCCATTCAGGAAGCAAAACAAATTTTTGAATTAGTTCCAAATAGAATCGAAAAAGATCGGCACGAAATTAGAGCTAATAATCAAGATTGGATAGTAGATTGCTTTCACAAAAAAAACAATTCTTTAATTATTGCTGAGATTGAACTTCAGAAAGAAGACCAGAGTTTTATAAAACCTAATTTTATTGGTAAAGAAATAACCGATATAAAGAAATTAAGCAATTCAAGCCTTGCTTTTTATCCTATCTCTGAATGGTGCGAAGAAGATCTTAAGAATATAATGAGAAGCTAGCAAAATGCGCCAAAATCCTTTATATTTTCTTTATATTTAAATCCGTTTCTCATCTTGGGTGAATAATGCATTGTCTTTATGACATTGATGGCGTTTTACGATATGTAGGCAACGATAGAGATGCCTGTCTTGCTTATGCTGAATTATTTAACCTACCCTCTTCAACATATTCATTAATGGCATTACCAGATAATGAGAAAATCAATAGAAATCCTATTAAAAAAAAAGCATCAAGAATCATCAGGTAAAGAACAACAATTAAACCCATCCCTACAAATTTTCCCATTATCCATAGCCCAATTAAGTAGTGCCACTCGATTCTTGGAACCTGTCTTAGTAAACATGTTACTCACATGATTATCTACAGTTCTTTTACTGATAGTCAGCTTAACTGCGATCTCTTGATTAGTTAAACCATCAGCAACAAGATCAATGATTTCCATCTCTCTAGATGAAAGAGCCATTAAATCAAAATTGTTTACTTCTTCTTCAACCATTTGCATAAAAATCACTTATTTTTTTATATTAGGCGAGTATCTCATTCTATTAACACTTCTTAACCTCTAGAAAACAATTAGCAATTGAAATCAAATCTGCAAAAAGCCATAGAATCCAACGCAAAAGTTCTGACTGCTGAGATAATGCCTCCTAGGGGAGGGGATCCATCCCTCTGCATTGAAGTGGCAAAAAAAGTAGCAGATAAGGTTCATGCTTTGAATATCACAGATGGAAGTAGAGCCATAATGCGCATGTGCAGTCTCGCCATGAGCAAATTATTACTAGAAAATAATATTGAACCAATTATGCAAATTTCTTGTAGAGATAGAAATCTGATTGGGCTTCAATCTGATTTATTGGGTGCAAATGCATTGGGAATAAAAAACATTCTTTGTATTACTGGTGATCCTGTAAGAATTGGAGATCAACCAAAAGTAAAGCCTGTTCATGAATATGAATCTGTAAAGTTAATAAAACAAATTCAAGATTTTAATCTTGGACTTGATCCTTGTAAAGGTAATCTTATAGATGGAAAAACAGAACTTTATGTAGGTGCAGCAGCAGATCCAAATTCTGCTAAACCAGAGATTCTATATAAAAGAATTCTAAAAAAGAAAGAAGCGGGAGCAAAATTTCTTCAAACACAAATGATTATGGATGCAAATATATTAGAAAGATTCTGCAAAGATATATCTGATCCCATTGGAATACCAGTTCTAGCTGGAGTCTTCTTATTAAAGTCTTATAAAAACGCAATTTTTATTAATAAATTTGTCCCGGGAGCAAATATTCCTAATTCCATTCTTTCGAGATTAGAAAAAGCAAAGAACCCTTTTAAAGAAGGTCTAAAGATAGCATCTGAACAAATCGAAGAGTTCTTATCAATCAGTAAAGGAGTTCATATTATGGCTGTTAAAGCAGAACAATATATCCCGGAGATAATAGAAAATGCAAAAATTAACTTGGATTCTTAATTAAATCAGTACCCAATAATTCAGCCATAGCCTTCTGTTGGGGAGAAGGTTCACTTAAATCCATTCTTCTAGAATCTGCGATAAGCCAATCTAAAGCAGCCTCTTTTAAATCAAAGTGATCTCCATTTTTACCAACACAATATCTTCCAAAAACTAATTTCTCTACAAGCTGAACACCAGGACCAATCTTGGAATAATCAAAGATAATTGAATTATCAATTGTTGCACTTTCGCAAATACAACAACTTGGACCAATCATGCTGGGACCTATGATTGTTGCACCATCCTCAATACGAGTCATTCCTCCAACATAAATTGGTCCTTTAACGTTAATTTTATCCCAATTGGCAGCAACATTTAAACCTGTAAAGATTCCAGGTCTAATTTCTTTTCCTGGAATTCCAACTTGCTTGACTTCTCCTTTTAAAACACTTCTAATTGCCCTCCAATAATCTGGTACTTTCCCTATATCTATCCATTCAAAATCCATAGGCAATGCATAAAAAGGCATTCCCATCTCAACCAACTTAGGAAATAAATCAGAACCAATATCAAACTTTTCTCCTGAAGGAATAAAATCAAAAATTTCAGGTTCAAACAAATAAATACCAGTATTAATAGAATTACTCAAAGCTTCATCTACTTTTGGTTTTTCTTGGAAAGCTTTTACTCTCCCGTCTTGATCAGTAACAACAACACCATAACTTGTTACATTCTCTTTATCTACAGTTTTAGTAACCAAACTAGCTAAAGCTCCTTTCTCTTGATGTTTTTTAACGGCATCCGTTAAATCTAAGTCAACTAAAGCGTCTCCACAAAGAACAACAAAAGTCTCATCAAAAAACTCTTGGAAATCCTGTATCTTTTTTAATCCTCCTGCAGAACCTAAAGCATCTCCAATCATCTCACCATCTTCAATCCTACCTTCAAAACTATAAGCAATTTCAACCCCAAATCTCTGTCCATCTCTAAAATAATTTTCAATCTCCTCTGCCAAATGAGAGACATTAACCATGATTTCTCGGCACCCATGCTGCTTGAGTAATTCGAGTAAAAATTCCATAACTGGCTTTTGCAAGATAGGAATCATTGGTTTGGGGATGATATGAGTAATAGGCTGAACCCTAGTACCTTTTCCAGCCGCTAAAATCATTGCCTTCATAGGCATAATCCCCGTTGTAAAACAAAAAAATCTGGCATGCAGGACAATAGATACCTATGCCGCTGTTGGAGAAGCATTATTTACCTCTAGATTCTCGAATGGGAGTTGCGCAATAAACCCTTCAGGTAGGATTCTTTTGATGCGCAGAGGTCCGTATAAAGAACCTTCTTGCTCCATTGAAATTTTATTTTGTGAATACAAAAACAATAAAGCCCAGAATACCCCCACCCTATCAGTATCTAGATCAGGTTTTGCTATATCTCTCCACTTTTTGATTAAAAACTCAAAATCCACCCATTGTAAAGCTAATTCCCAAGAAGATATAAACACTTCTAAGGCCGCTGTCGTCTCAGGCAATGTTTCACGATGAGCTAAAGAAGTAACCTGAGAAATTAATTCCCTTTCAGAAAACCTCTTTGATCTTTTTTTCTTTAATATTTGAAGATCTTGAGATTCAACATATTCAGCTATAGATTCTAATTGACTAATTAATTCTCCCAACGTAGCTGATCTTTTCATTTCCGGAGGAGAAAAAGACCTCCTTCTTAAATATTTCTCAGGATGTTTAGGTAGCTCAAAATCAGGATGCAACCATTGCTGATCTTCAATTTCCTCAAGTATCGAGTCATCTTCTAAAGAATCAGATTCAAAGGTTTCAGCCTCCAGAATATCAGCCTTAAGACTTACTAAAACAGAAGCAGCAAAGAAGACTTCACTAGAATCAGCAAGATGTTTTTCAAAACTAATATTTTTATTATGAGATTTAAGATCAGAATTCAACCATGGAATTCGCTGATTCAATTGATCTAGGAAACTATCAATAACACTTATAACGTCAATATCCCAAGGATCTATCTCTCCCCTGCCAGCCGCATCTTGCAACAAACGAATCACAAATCTTGGTCCTGAATTTATTTTTTTTTGACTAATGACTTCCAAATTAGATAAGTCTCTTTAAGAAAAATATCTATAACAACCAATTTATGCTAGACCTAATTAATTTTTTGAAAAATTAAAGACACAAATCTTACATTATAGAAGGAGCTTCAAACATTTTTCTTCCTATTACTTCTCTATATTTATTTTTACCATTTCCTTTTTTAATCGCATGAATGTCTCGATCTACTAGATTATTAATTGAAGCAGAGTATGTTTCAGTAATTAATCTTGGATAGAGACCAATGCCAATAATAGGTATAAGTAAACAGCTAATTATATATATTTCTCTTGGTTCAGCATCAATGAGTTTCTTTTCAAATAATTGAACATTTTCTTTACCAAAGAAAATTTCTCGTAACATGGATAGAAGATATATAGGAGTAAGAATTACGCCAATAGCAGCTAAGGCAGCCATAACAATTCTAAAAGGTAATGTAAATACTTCATCAGTTACAAATCCAGTAAATACCATCAATTCAGAGACAAATCCACTCATTCCTGGTAAAGCTAAGGAGGCTAAAGAGCAAGTTGTCCATAAAGCAAACATTACTCTCATCTTCTGACCAACGCCTCCCATTTCGTCAAGCTTAAGTGTTTTAGTGCGATCATATGTAGCACCAACTAGAAAAAATAAACTTGCACCTATTAATCCATGACTAACCATTTGAAGCATTGCTCCACTAGTGCTTAATGAACTAAAGCTACCTATTCCGATCAGAACAAAGCCCATATGGCTAATTGAACTATAAGCAATTTTTCGTTTTAAATTTCTCTGTGCAAAAGAAGTCAAAGCTGCGTAAATAATATTTACTACGCCTAGAACTATCAATAATGGTGCGAATTGCGCATGAGCTTGAGGTAAAAGCTGTGCATTAAAACGCATTAAGGCATATCCCCCCATTTTTAAGAGAATCCCAGCCAAAAGCATATGAACAGGTGCAGTAG
>CETG01094340.1_pt1 | contig 14819 bp, 15 predicted proteins | sample 361471 | NCBI WGS metagenome assembly CETG01 (sample SAMEA2622696, study PRJEB7988) | marine metagenome | isolation source: saline water (ENVO:00002010), including | reverse complement strand
CCGGTTCCTGGTGGACCTAAAATTATTGTTTTCATATGCTTGTTTCCTACATTCTTTTGCTTCTTTAAATAATCCTTCTTTTTCTAACCACTCTGCATGACTTAAAAGTATAGAATTTATATTCATTAAAAGTTCTCCTCTTGATATGGTATCTTAGAAGTAGATGCTTCTGTTTGTTTCATTGTTTTTATTTTAATTAATCTTGGTTGTTGTTTCTTAATGCGGACTCGTTCTTCACCTTCAAATACCTCTAGTTGTTTTATTAAATTACCTGTTTGATTTTTATCTTTCTCCCAGTGGTTTCGTTTACAAAAATTGTAAAAGTCTTCCATTCTAAAATATGTAAATTCTCTTTTCTCATCTGTGTATGGTAGTTTATTTAGTATGTCATCCCATGTTCTTGCTGATTGTCTATTGGTTGTCCAGTCTTGTAATAGTCCTGTGAGTTCATTAACAGGGTCTAAAGACTCTAATGGTTCTACCTCCTGTAGAGCCGTCATCATAGGTTTAAGAAAATGTTGTTTCCAATCTTGTGGTTTAGGTACAGGCACGACTAAATTAGCTTGGTCTAAGCATGCTAATGCGAATAGTTGTGGACTATAAAGTTGTTCCGATTTTAATTGTATTCTTTTTTTGTCTACATTTAAAAACCATTCTGGTGGTTTTGATGCATATTTTGTAAGGCTACCCAACACAGGCATTTCCTCTTCACCAAACCCTACACCAAATCTTTTTGTTCTACATAAACCAGACTGACATACTGAATTAATCGGCGAATCTTTACAACGGTATTTGTCATAACCTTTCCTGTTTACAGATTTTATTAACTGCTGAACCTCACTATTACTTAATGCAGGCTCCATATATTTTAAGTTTGCTCCTACAATTTCATCTTCCCAAGTATCTGGTTTTGCTTGTTTGTAATACACCGCAATATTAAACAATGCATTATTTCTAGAACCTTGTCCAAATCCTGTCGTTGCAAGTTTATTTAGACAAGGTGGTCCCATAGGAAACGCTTCTTCTATTTTTTTTTCTTCCGTTTTGATCGCTTCGACTTGCTCTTTAGTTTGAGCCCAAACATCATAGAGCTGATAAAATTCCTGAAGTGTACAACCGGTGCCATTATCGTTGATAGCATAACGTAGTCCTTTCATTTCATTGTAGTAGGGTAAGTTTAAAAAGTTACCTGTATCCCCACGTTCTACAAGTATCTCTGTTTGTTTTGGAAATATTTCTGAACCTTCATATCCAAGTATGATAGCCATTTGTTTTAATTTAGATTGCATCAAGGATGCAGGAATGTTTTCTTTAGTAAATAAAAATACGTGTGCGCCGCCTGATTTACTACGGCAAACTATTAAGGGTAATTTATGATCCCGAATACTTTTAATGAAGCTAGTGTGATCAAAGTTATATTCGTCAATATCAATGCAGCCCCACCTGCAACTATTATCTTCTGTGATAGGGATGATTCCGAGGGCTGGACCTTTTCCTTCAAGATGGTTTGACCAGAGTTCATCTGTGACTTGTCCACGAACAATAAAAGCTTTTCCTTTTTGTTTGCCGTTGTCGCCACGTTCACCTGGTTGATATTGTCCATATGCTATTTCTAGTCCTAAAAATATTGATTTAAATTTATCTATTATCATTTCTTTTTTCTTTGTAAAGGGGGGATCCTCCAATCCCCCCTAATTTGGTTAGTATGGTGTACTATCCGATTTCTCTTCCACATCAGCTTTTGCTTGCACGGTTCCGTCCGAGACGCTAGAAGAAAATTCTTTTGCACTTTTGTACAATCCTTTATCTTCCTGTCCCATAATTCGGTCTTGTGTAACTGACCAGCCATACCAAGAACCTTTATCGTTCTTTTGTATTGCTGATGATAAATTATACACAACTGCATGCATTGGCGGTGTAACAAAGCCACCTTTTCCGTCTTCAATTTGTATGGTCTTCATCATAGAATTCCAATTTTTGCTGACAGAAAGCTGCGATGATTTCATAGTAATCAACGCTGGCGTCATACCACCTGCTTTTGTTTCCATCAAAACATAATAATAAGCAGTTTCTTCAAGATAATTACCATTTGGTAATCTAATCTTAGATCCCTCTCTTTTACCTGTCTTGATTATTGGACTATTAGGTAGGTGAGTAGCCACTGTCAGTGGATTCCCATCTCCTTTGTCACTTTTTTCCGGATAGTCTTTTTTATAATAACAAGGCACCACTTTGATACCTTTCTTCCCATCAAAAATTTCATGGGTAACGTTATTATAAATCATCCCAGGTTTAGCACCTTCGATGTATTTACCATCCCCTTCATTCACCTGTGCCGATAACTGACCTAAGATCCTGACATATGGTAACGCAAGATCATCTTGCGTCATGTTATCAAAACCTGTAGCCACATCGTCTGCGAACAAAGCTACTGACCCCGATCCTTTTTTCATTACTTCTTTACTCATTTTTCTTTATCCTTTGTTTGTTATTTCCGACTTATTTTAGTTTTGTCTTTTATCCATAGATGAAAGACATCAGAAGGCATGTCAAGGCCGGCCTTGACACGCTCCTCATAAAGGGCTGTTAATGTGTTCCAAGCCACATCAGATTTCTGACTAGGTTCGTAACCATTCGCAACCGCAAGGTCAATCAAAGATTTGGCCTTGTCATCTTCTCCTTTACCAAAAGTTACAAAGACATTGTTTTTAATAATATCTCCTAACTTTTCGTTCCGAAGCCATTCATAGGCTTGCGCTCTCTTTGTTTCATCCTTTGGGAGAGTGCACCTAAATTCTTGTTTAACAGAAACTTTAGAACCATCAGCTAATTTAATTTCTGATAGTCCTTGTTCTGCTAATAATTCTGGAATTACTTTTGAGCTTATATGATCTTGCTCTTCTTTTTTCTTTTTTAACTGCTCTTCAATCGCAGCAATTTCATCTTCTACTTTTTTTAAATTTACACACTCTTGTGCAATAGTCGTAACTTCAACTGTGTCTAAAAAATCTTTTGAATCATTTATCATCTCATCTCTAATGTCAAAAGTTTTCATTTTTATTTTTTGTTTTATACTCATTATTATCCTTTCTGATACATATCTACTTCAAGTGGATAGTATCTAAATTCACGTTTATCCCACTTTAATATATTAAACTGCCCATTCGTAACTTCATGCACAGCTGCAGTAGATATACCTATTATTACAGGATCTCCGACTGCAAGTAAATAATCTTCTTTACGAAAGTCCTGTAAATTTTTTTTCATCTTCTGTACGTATGGTGCAGTGGATAATATTGCCTGATCTCTATTAGGCAAACATATTACAAGATATCCAAAATCAGATGCACTTAATATATTAATATTAGGTGCAGGTTGTTGAACTACATAAACAAATCTTTCTTTTGGAAAGGCTTGATGAAACTCTAAAAAACTTTTTAAAGATTCTGGTTTATACAATTCAAATATTTTATTTTTCATTTCTTAATTCTTGACAACGTTTAGCATAGGTTATATATAATTGTCAACAAAGAAAGTAGAAAATGAAATATAAATTTAAAACTAAGCCATACGGGCATCAAATCACTGCGTTAGAAAAATCGTGGGATAAAGAAGAGTATGGATATTTTATGGAGATGGGTACAGGTAAATCTAAAGTATTGGTTGATAATATTGCCATGCTTTATGATAAAGGCAAAATAAATGCGGCGCTAATTATAGCACCAAAAGGTGTTTATAGAAACTGGTTTTCTGGTGAAATACCAAATCATTTACCTAGTCATATAGATCACAAAACAGTAATATGGACTGCGACTACATCCAAAGCAAAGGATAAAGAGTATCAACAATTGTTTAAAATAGATTATGACCTTCACATCCTTATTATGAATGTAGAAGCATTTTCGACAAAAAAGGGCCTTGAGTTTGCCACAAAGTTTCTCAACTGCCATAAAACTATTATGGCTATAGATGAATCTACTACCATAAAAACACCTACAGCTAAAAGAACAAAAGCTATTTTAACTTTGGGTAAGTTAGCAAAATATAGAAGAATACTTACAGGTTCTCCTGTAACTAAATCACCATTAGATTTGTATACACAATGTAATTTTTTACATGAAGAATTACTTGGATTTAATTCTTATTATACATTTAGAAATAGATACGCCACTATGATAGATAGAAACTTTGGTGGTCGTAGAGTGCAGATTGTAGGTGGTTATAAAAGATTAGATGAATTATCAGATTCTCTTAAAAAGTTTTCTTATAGAGTGCTAAAAGAAGATTGTTTAGATTTACCAGAAAAAGTTTACATACAAAGAGAAGTAGAATTATCTGATGAACAAAGACAAATATATTCTACCATGAAATCCGCGGCCCTCGCTCAACTAAAAGGCAAGATGGCTACGGCACCTCATGTTTTAACACAATTGATGCGGCTACATCAGATCACTTGTGGTCATTTAAAAAATGATGATGACACTATCACAGAAATAAAAAACAACAGAATGTCAGAATTATTAGATGTGCTGGATGAAGTAGAGGGCAAAGTCATTATATGGGCTAACTATGTGTATGACATTAGACAGATAGTAAAAGCTATCTCAAAAAAATACGGAGAAGATTCTATTGTGCAATACTATGGGGCGATACCCGCAGATGTTAGACAGAAAAATATAGAAATGTTTCAAGATCCAAAGTCCGATTCGCGGTTCTTTGTTGGTAATCCACAAACAGGTGGGTATGGTATTACTTTGACTGCTGCTAACAATGTTATTTATTATTCTAATGGTTATGATCTTGAAAAAAGATTGCAGTCAGAAGACAGAGCACACAGAATAGGACAGAAAAAATCAGTGACATATGTAGATTTTATAACTCCAAAAACAATTGATGAAAAAATAGTAAAAGCTTTACGTAAAAAAATGAATATAGCTACAGAGATAATGGGCGAGGATTTAAGAGAATGGATTTAATTATTTTAAATGACGGATTATATCAACTAATACCAGTCACCAAACAGATGCTAGAAGGTATAGAATTAATCAGTGAGATAGATTGTTTTGATCTTTGTGATATTTTAAGATTAAAACTTACTGGTTATATTGATACTTTAAACCTGCATATTATGAATGATGGCACCGGTAGTATGATAGGTTGTATGTGTCGTTAAAATAGATCTTTTGCAGAACCTAGTATAGGTTTATATTTTGTTTTCCCTTCTGATTTAAATGCATGTAAGAATGATGCACGTCTACCTTCAGGTATCCAGCTACAATGTATCCACCCACTATTAGGTTCACCCGGAGTGTAGAACTCGAGTATGAGCTGGTCTGGCTCGAGGTTATTTTTAATCCAATCAAAAAGTTCAACATTATCGATGCCTGGACATTCGAAGTCTGCCGCTTCAGCTTTTGCATGCTGTGAATTTACAGAGCTACCAATAGCTACACATAATTCACTGCTACGAAATCCGCTAGTGACCTTGACCCTGCCAAAATGATCACGTACCGGTTGAAGAATATTTTCACAAAGTAATTTTAATTTATCTACCTGATCAGCGTTAGGTTCATTATCAATCCCCTTACGTATTGCAGTGTCTGATTTAGTCAGCTCTAACAAAGAAAAATTACGTGTCAAATTCATTATTTAAATAATATCCCTAATGCGAAGAGTACAGCAGATCCCGCTGCCGCTAAGAGAACCCAATAGACTTTATCTATCTTACCGCCCAATTTCTCGACGTCTTCGTGTACATGTTTTAAATTTTTTTTGACACCTGATATGTGTCCGTACAAAGATAAAATGTGTTCTCTAGTATTTTTAGGTTGCATTGCCATATTAATTTCCGCCAAAAAGTATTTCGTATTTCTGTGCTTGTGTCAAGCTGTTAAAGTTCCCTGGTATTAGTCTTTGATTTGCGTTCATAACCGTAGGATTTGCACCAGTTACAACTGGTGGTAATTGACTTACCGGACCTAACGTAGGTTCAGGTAAGTTTGCAAATGGATTTATTATCTCTGGTATACCTTCTTCTGTTAATGGTATCTGAAATAATTGTGCTTTAATTTCACGCAAAACAGGAGCTGCAGCAATAAAAGGATTTTCCAATCCTAATTTTTTAGAATTTTCTGCAAAAGCTTTTATTACTTTATCAGATATATTTAATGGTCTAAACACAGCTGCATTAACTGCTCCGTAAGTTTTTCTTCCTACTCTTTCTGCTGTTTGTTTAGCTAATTCACTATCAGGCATATCTAAAACTCTAGCTGCTTCCATGTCTCTATAAAAGTCTCTAGTGTTTTCAAACAAAGCTCTATTTGCATTTATATATGCATCAACAATGGCTTCTGGTGATACAGGTCCACCTTTTAAAACTTCTGTTGTAAATAACTGTCTAGAGTTTCTAACTCCTTTTTGATATTGAGCAATTTTAAATTTAAAACTTCTTTCTGGTTTTATTGGTATTGCCCTTGCACCAATAAATCCTAATCCTTCATTGCCTAATTCATAAGTTTCACCATACTCATCAAACTTACCTTTGGTTACAACACCTACGGGTTCTGCTTTATTTTTAAATGCAAGTCCTAATCTTTCTAATTGTTTTGCAGAAAAAGGCATTTGCGCTTCAACTAAATGTTTTATACTTTTTGATATTTTTGTTCCATCCGTATCGTCTTCATTAAACACTCTTGTGCCTCTTCTTGTTCTACCGCCTCTTGCTACAAGATCTAATATGGCCTCTGTCCAAATAGACTCTGATAAAAATGGTTCTCCTAATTCTGATGTTGCTACAACTACTCCTTTTAAAAAGTCGTCCATGATACCATCTTTATCTTTCTCACCAGCCTGCACTGCATTTATTACTGTTTGAACTGGTCTAGATATAGTGTCATAGGCATTTGCATGTGAAAAATCTATGTATTTTAATTTACCTGCAGCATCTCTTAATGGCACGAGTGTTGAGTTTTTAGACCAGTCAGCAACGTATCTTCTCATCGCATTTAACTCATCTTGAGTTACGTTGTGTAAAGCTTTTGCCATCTCAACGGTCGCGTATGGCACAGCTGCTGTGGTTACACCCATACCTAACAATCTTTGCATACCTATTTTAAACAAAGGTCTAACTGTTTCGCCTTTGTCATTTTTCATGGTTGTAAATATTTCATCAAGACCACGTCTTACAATGTTTGTGCTTGTTCTGATTATCTCTGCAGGAAACGATACAAAGTTACCAACAGGAAATCTTCGTAGTCCTTTGATAAAAGAACCTACATAATCATAGTTAGGTATATTGTTTCTTACAATACTAGCTGCTTCTTCATCTAATTGATCCGCGGTTCTCGTAATACCTTTTGCGGCATACGCTTTACCTAATCTAGCTTTTTCACCTGCCCAGGATACTATCTTCCAAAAGTCATCCTCAGCTGTATATAAATCCTGTGATACCTGTTTCAATTTAGATAATGGTTTTAATAGTCCTCTTAATGCTTTATCTGATGTAACAGTTGCACCAAAATCAATATCTTCTAACAATCCTCGTAGATCTCCTAATCTTACGTTAGAGTTAACAACTCCTAATTTTAAAAGTTTTCTATAAAAATCATTTTGTTTTCTTGTGCCTTTTAATCCTGTTTGTAGTGCTTGATATGCATCTTTGATTGCAGTTGGTGATGGTATGATACCATTTGCTGTTGCAAATGCACCTGCAGATACAAAGTTTCTTGCATGTGTTACTGGTGACAAAATAGTTTTAGCAATTTGTGATGTTGCCTTTGGATACAATACTAATCCTTCATAGATCTGTGCACCTGTGCCTTTTGTCTTATACGCATTGTTTGTTTCCTCTAATGCATCAGCTATTTCATCGATTGCAAATTTACCATTGATAGGATTTGTAATACCAGCTTCTAACGCTTTGTTTGGATCCACATTTATTTTTCTAATATTTGGACCTAACGCGGCAAATGCCTCTGCTTCATCATCATAAAACATACCACGCTTACCTGCAGCTTTGTCAGCATCTGATTGTTTAACTAAATCATCAAAAAATTCATTACGTCTTGTAATCAAAGATAATCTGCTTGTACCTGCAAGTATAGTCTGCATAGGATTTTTTTGTTCTCCTAATAATTCTTTGATAACTTTCTGTGCATTCGCTGGTAGGTTCACTAAGTTAGCATAACCCTTTGATGTAACCGCATCATCTAAAACAGTTTTACCTACGAAAAAATCTGGTATCTGAAAGACAACATCAGATGGTTTGTCCATCTTAAATCCTTTTGGGAGCTGTGCTGTCTTAACTAATCTATTTACATAATACTCTGCCTGTTGTGCTGTAATTGGTTTACCGTTCTGTCTTGCAACATCTCTAAATAAAGTTACTGCTTTTTGCACGGCTTCGTCTGTAGGTCTATAACTTAAAAAAGGCATTATAGATCTATTAGAAAATATATCGTATGTAGAACCTAGATAGTCTTGAAATTTTTTACCAAACAATTGTTTAAATTCTTTAAATGCTGTCTTATCTCTTGCAATCTTACCACCCAATGCACTAAACATATCGCCCCAACCAGTTCTAATAGAATCTAGATTATTATAGATTGCTGTTCTTACTTGCGGTTTAGCCTGTGCTTTGTCTAATAATTCATCAACAATTTTTTTCTTTGCTGTATCTATCTCACCAAACACAACTCTACCTGTCCTCTCACTAACTTTAGGTGTGCCTGATAACATCGCTTCATTTAAAGCTCTTAATAAATTGTTTCTGTCTTTTGCAAGTAATTTATTTGTAACTGTTTTGTATGCAGGAAAAATAGCATCTATGTTTTTATCTAGTTCTCTTGAGACCTGTTGTGCAAAGTTTACATCAGCCGATCTTGCACCAACTTGTCCTCTTTCTATGTCAAAAAATTCTTGTGTCTTACCACCTCTTGCTCTAAATTTAGCAGCAAGTTTATCATAGAATCTGTCTAGTTTAGAATTAGAGAATCGCATATCTTTACCTCTTTTAGATAATGCTTTTAATGTCGAACCTACACCACCAATTAATCCTGTAAATAATGCACCCTCTGTACCAAACTTAACTCTGTTAATTAATTCTTTTTCTGGATCGTATTCATCATCTCTTTCTAATTCTGTAGGCCCACCTAACAGATCACCAAATGTGCCTGCTTCTTCTACATCACCAACAAATACACCCTCAGCCAAACCTCCAGCTGTAGCACCACCAATAAATTTTGCAGTCTTACCTTTTCTGTTTAACTCATCTGCTGTATTTGCAGCATTACGTAATGCTTTACCACTTGGACCTGTTACTTTAAAATAATTACCAGCTTTTTTGGCCTGTACTGCCTTACCTGCTAGACTTGTCCCTGCCTTGAATGCAACACCACCCGGTAGACCAACGTTTGTTAGAAGTTTTGTAATCTTACCTGCAGCTGTAGCTTCTGCCATCTCATCTAGATTTGTGAGGTCATCAAAGTATTTTTCTATTTCTGCTGCTTTGTTAGTGTCATTTGTTAGATCGTAGATACTTGCACCTAGTGAAAACAAACCTTTTGGTATGTCAATCAAACCAGATCCAATACCTGCAAAGATAGAAGCAATTGTGCTTACATCGTTGTTTTCTTCTGGGCCGATTATTTGAGATTCTTGTTTAGATTGTAGAAGTTCTGCTACCGTTGGCATTAAGGTCTCCTAACTTTAAATTGACTGAGTTGTTGCTTTTTTTCCGTCCCAAAAAATTAACTGTGTTGCATCTTCTGTAATGTAAGTTCCTGCTTCTTTTCCTTTCATTTCTACTGCTTCAGAAACTACTCCTTTGTATGATTGAGGATAATATGCAATCATTAGTCCTTTAATTTCAGCAGGACTTGGTCTTGTAAAAGTTTTACTGGTCAAAGCCGCAACTTGACCTTGTATGGTTGGTTGAAGATTTTGTTCAGCTAGTGCTATTACATGTCCTTGAGTGCCTTCTTTTTGAGATGTAATTGTTTCTAATTTTTTTTGAAAAGCTCCTTTAGTTCCTTCTTTTTGTTTTGCAAGAGCTTCTTGTTTTTTATCAAAAAGTTTTTCTCTTCTATCGGCTTTAAATTCTTCTATTGCTGCAAGTCTCTTAATATCTGGTGCTTTACTCTTAACAGCTGCTGCGTCTGCTATCGCACCAAAACCTTTGCCTTCAAAGAATGCTTTTGATGCTGCAGCTAATGCATCCGCTGCATACTCTTGTCTGGCTCTGTCTAATCCTAAAGCTTTCTCAAGATCAGTCATTGTTACTTCTGGTTCGTCATCACCAGGTTTAGGTGTTTTAACTTCTTTTGGTGAGTCGTCTATTATTTCAGTTTTAGGATCATCGTCTTTTTTTTCAATTTCAATTTCACCTTCACTAGCTTCTGCTTTTGTATTTATTTTTGGTGTAAATGTAGTGTCTGTGCTTGCTAATAAACCTGCTGCATCATCATCTGTTTGAGCTTTGTAAAGATCTGTTAAAGACGCTGTCTCAGATAAACCAGCTTCTTTACCAACAAGAGGGAATTGCTCTGTATCAAACATAGTAGCTCTAATTAAATTATCTAAACCACCTCTGCTTTGTCCTAATGTAAATCTAGATCTAGGATTTAAAGTATTAGTTTTAAAAAAAGGATTATTTCTATTTGCATCTATAATTTGTTGACCAGTTACAAATCCAGCACTTTGGTATCCAACTCTACCACCATTTTCATAACCTAATCCAGACGTAATCCCCGTGCCGCGGCTGTCTACCGGCCCACCTCTAAACATCGGTCTTCTTAAAATTCTACTCATTAGCCAAATATTCCTAGTTTAGAACCAATACTTGCAAGACCAGTTCCAACACCTAATGCAGTTTGTAGTGGACTAACTGGTGGTGCTGGTGGTTGATAACCAACAGTTTGAGTTGGGAATGCACCTGGTTGTACCTGTGCAAGTTGCTGACCAACTAAACCTAATCTAGTGAATGGTTCGAATTCTGCTTCTCTTGCTGCTGCCGCTGCTGCATCTAATACTGCTTGTTGTTGTGCTTGGCCAGCTTGACCTAATTGTGTTTGATAAGTACCAAGACCTTGTCTTGCAGCTAAATCTTGTGCCGCTGCTGCTTGTGCCTGTTGAAATCCTTGTGCTAATAATTGTGCTTGTAATCCTGCTCTGCTTTGCGCTGCTCCTCTTGCAGCTTCTGCCGAAAGCACACCTTCTCTACCACCACCAAAAGCTCCAGCTCTTATTGCTGCATCACGTCTTGCTGTATCTGCAATTGATTGTTGTCTATCAAATTCTGCAAGTGTAGTATCAATCACCTCCTGTTGATAAGGTGACATAAATTGTTCAAAAGCTTGTGGTCCTACTAATGAATCTAATCCTGCTGCCGCAGTTCTCGCATCTTGTTGTAATTGTGATTCTGCTGCAATCTGTGGTGCAAATGCACCTACATTAATTTTTTGACCAACTAAAGGATCTATTGCTTTTAAAAAATTAGTTAGTGATGCTTCTAGTACCGGTGCCGGTCGTGTTATCGTAGTTGTTTCAGCCATTATGCTCGCGCCTCTAATCTGTTCATTGTCTCGTACATTCTTCTTGCACCTTCATTAATATTACCACCGCCTGCTGCTCTTACGGCATCAGCTGTCATTACAAATTCGTTTTTGCTTAATCTTGCAGGGACATCGTCCGCTCTCTCTTTTTTACCTATTGGCACGAATCCACCACCTCGTAGATCCATTTCTTTACCGCCAAGATCCATTATACCACCATCTTTCATTTTTACAACACCACCATCTTTTAGTCCTAATAATGCTAATGTTTCATCAATAACATCCTGTGAGTGTTGTCCTGCTGTCATAGCGTTGATAATAGCCGTTCTTCTAGCAGTATCAGAGGCTGTCTGTGCCTCGCCTGTCTCTAATTCGTAAGCTGCTAATTCATCCTCATATTGTTTTAAGGCTCTTCTAGCTGTGGCCATGCCTGCATCTATTGATCCTTGTGTAAGTGCAGGAAATGATGCACCTGCTACTTCCATAAGTCCAGGTGATTCTAATCCCTTTGCTGTAAGATCTGAAGGAGACATAAATGCTCTACTAAATACATCTTGTGCGTCTGCTATTTTCGTAGATCCTTTTTCTAATGCCCCTAATCCAAATTTTTTAAGACCTGTTGCATCTTTTCCAGCAGATGCAAATACATCTGCAGAACTTTGTCTTATAACATCACCACCAACAGATTTTGCTCCAGGAACAGACATCGCTCCTTGACCCGCTGCTAACAATGCAGATAAACCAGAAAACTCTCCTTCACTACCTTCTTGAGCTAATTGTGATCCTATATTTAAACCACCTTGTAATATTGCACCTCCTATCTGTGGTGCAAATTTACCAGCTCTTAATAGACTTCCTATACCAGAAGCAGCACTTCCAAAAGCTGTGGGTGCTAAAAATGGAAAAGCTGCAGCCGCAAAGGGTAGGAAAGGTTTAACCTCTCTAGGTATAACCTTACCTAAAAACCTTGATACTGGCTTTGTGATTTTTTTAACTGCTTTTTTAACTTTTTTGAATATTCCCATGATCTATTAATTTACTTGTTTTTCTCCTAATAATCAATCGCTGATATTAAAGTCAGCGCCTATCTTTATCTCCTCTACAGTCACATTTACGTCTCTTCTGATGTGTTCTGACTTGGTATCTGTGTTTGGATTCTGCACATCTGCCAAGGCCTCTGCATCAGACATATATTCTTTGCCTGTCACTGTATTGGTTAGTGTTACCTCTGTCTTTGGTGTTATCACTGGCACTCTTTTACCATTGATTGTTTCATACCTAACTGAGGCTTCTGTTTCTATAAACGGCATTATCTATCCTCCCTGTTAATTTCTAATACTGATGCAATTACATCTACATTACCACTACTCGCTTGGACCTTTAATATTTCGCTTTCCATCATAATTAAAGGTTCACTTAAAACTTGTTCTTTTTCATTAGCAGATAAACTAACTTGATTATCCACTACAAAAATATTAGAACTAGCATCAACCAAAGTAACTTTAACCACAGCAGAACCTGCTGCATCTTCAGCTGCTAGAATAGATTTAACAATAGCACGAGAGTTGTTTGGCACTGTGTACAATGTTGTTAAATCTGTATTTGTTAAACTTTTCTTTTCGTTTTTGTATATGTTTGCCATTATCCTAATCCTAACCAAGTAAATCGTTCTTGATCTTCTTTTAATTGAGTTAAGTACGTAGAATTTAATTGTTCTATAATTGTAGACAATGCTCTGTTAATTTGTCTTTGATTATCTTCACTATATTCTTTTTTAGGTTCCGGTAATCTTACCACTACTTTTGCCATTATCCTCTCCTTCCATCAGGTTGTAAATCTACTTGAAATGTACCAAACCTCCATGACTCACCTACACTAGTATTTTCTATTTTTATATTTGCATATCGTCCTCTTGCACGAGTATCTACTTTAGTTGTGCTAGATGTTATTGTAAAAGGACTTAATGATGTTTGTGTGTCACTATCTGCAGGAAAATCTTTTATTGCTAATGTAATTTGATTGTTACCAGTTAATACTTTAAAGTTTGGTAAAAATCTTCTCATAGCTAGAAATACTTCACTCTGATCTTTTTGCAAAGAAAAACTAAATGATTTAATAAAAGATGTTAAAGCAGTTACACTACCATCTGGATTTACTTGATCGGTTCCTATTTCATGTTCAAAAAATACAGTTTGACCTAAACCTGTTTCACCAATAATTTGTGGAAACGTGCCTGTGTTAGAACTATTATAAGCTGTAGCATATGGTTTAGGATATACTAATGAATCAATCCAACTTGTTCTAATTGAATTTGTGTTTGTGCCTGTATACCAATTACCCATAGGTAATCTTGCATTGTCTTGACCATAGTTATAAACAACATATCTATCATTAAAATCTGAACTTTGAGTTGGATACCACCAAATTACCTCTGTAAATAGATTATTAATACCTGCATTAATTTGTTGACCTTTTGTAGTATTACAATCATCATAAACATAATCTTCAACACTACACGGTAAAGTATTAACCGTACCATCAAAAGAAAAGAATCCATTATTCCCCATCCAGTATGCAACACCGTCAATTTCTATTGCTGCATTCTTACCAATCAATCCACAGTTTGTGCCTACCTGTTCAAAACCAAATGTAAAAGGAGCTCCAACAAATTTCATTGTATACAACGCATTATCAGTCCAAATTAAAATATTTTCTTTTGCAACCAAACCACCCATGATTTTTGTACCATCTTGTAATCTTTGTGTGCCTGCGGTGTTAGTTGCTTGTGGTGTATATTTATTTATATTTTCATCTTCAGAGAATCTTATGAACATATCATCTTGTGTGTCTGGACTTCCTATGGTTACTTCTGTTCCAAGATGAATTAAGTGACGTGTTGTTGGTGATATTAATGTAACTCTAGTAGCTGTAGGGTTACCACTATCTGTTGCTGCATCTATTCTTGTTTCAAAACCAGATGTTAACATAGAAGCTCTTGTTGTAAGTCTAGCTGTAATTCCTGCGTTCCAAGTAAAAGTTTTACCATTTGCAATGGTTGCAACTAGCACTTCACCAAAATTACTTAATGACCAAAGTCCTGGTTCTAATGTTACTGATGATGCTTCAACTGCACTACCAAATCCAGAAAAGTTTGTAGCGTTTGTAACAGTTGCACCACTGCTGTGGGCTTGTCCGTTTGATGTGCCAAATGTTGCTGTACCTAACGCTCCTCTAGTAATACCTGTAATGTCAGATCCAGCTATACCTGTG
>CETG01016438.1_pt1 | contig 14870 bp, 13 predicted proteins | sample 361471 | NCBI WGS metagenome assembly CETG01 (sample SAMEA2622696, study PRJEB7988) | marine metagenome | isolation source: saline water (ENVO:00002010), including | reverse complement strand
AAAGAATAGTCAATATCGTAATATATATATAATCAAACTTGAATTTTTATGAAATCACCTAAGACAGCAGATGAATTAAGACAAAGCTTTTTGAGCTTTTTTGAATCAAAAGACCATCTTATTTTGCCTTCCTCTTCATTGATACCTAGTGGCGACCCTACATTGCTTCTAACTAACTCAGGTATGGCACAGTTCAAAGCTTATTTTTCTGGAGAAAAAGAACCTCCACAAAAGAGGATAACTACAGTTCAAAAATGTTTCAGAACAACAGATATAGAAGAAGTTGGAGATGACACTCATCTTACTTTATTTGAAATGTTAGGAAACTTTAGTTTTGGTGATTATTTTAAGAAAGAAGCTTGTGAATGGGCTCTTGAATTTATGATTGAAGTTTTAGGATTTGAAAAAGATAGACTTTTTATCACAATCTATAAAGATGATGACGAAACTAAAGATATTTGGCTTAATCTTGGTATAGAAGAAAAATATATTTATAAATTTGGTGATGAGGATAATTGGTGGGGACCAGCAGGAGAGGAAGGACCCTGTGGACCATGTTCTGAATTACATTATTATCAAGGTGATAAAAGAAACATGTCCTTCAATGATCCAAACTGGGGACCAAACCTTAACGAAGATTTCATTGAATTATATAACTTGGTTTTCACTCAATTTTACAGAGACATAGAAGGAAATGATAAACCTTTGCCTTTCAATAATATTGATACAGGTATGGGATTAGAAAGAACTGTGTCTGTACTGAATAATCAAGAGACTGCATATAAAACAGATATTTTTAATGACCATCTTGAGATGCTAAATAATATTGTATCTAAAGACGATATGGAATCTCAAAAATATAAACGGATAATTGCCGAGCATGGCAGATCTGCTTCTTTTCTTATTGCAGATGGAGTTTTGCCTGAAAATACTGGAAGAGGATATGTGCTCAGGAGATTAATTCGTAGAGCAATGGTCACTGCAAAAAAACTAAGTTTAGAATATCCAGTATTAAGCTCAGTGGCAGATATTACATCGAAAAAACTAAGTCACATTTACCCAGAACTTTCAGAGAAATTAAGTTTTATAAAATCTGTTTTAGATAAAGAGGAAGAAAATTTCAATAGAACACTAAATTTTGGGACACAAGTTCTTTATGAATTAATAAGAAAAAGGGACATTGAAATTAAAGTAAACGAAGTACAAAAAGAACCTATTGATGTAGCTGAAGATATATTTTCAAAACTTAAGACTAAGAAGAACAATAAAACTTTATCAGGCACTGAGGCATTCATACTTTATGACACGTATGGTTTCCCAATTGAAATAACTACTGAAATTTGTGCAGAAAATGGAATTTCTGTTGATCAAATAGATTTCATGGAAATAATGAAAAAACAAAAAGAATTCTCTAGAAACTCAAAAGAGGGGTCTACAATAAATGAAACGCAAAAACTTTACTCCTCGCTAGACCTTAACCCAACAGAGTTTACAGGCTATGAAACATTAGAAACAGAATCAAAAATTTTAGCAATCTTAAAAGATAATAAAATTGTTGAGAAAGTTAACTCTGGGGATGATATTGAAATAATTTTAGACAAAACTCCATTTTACGCAGAAAGAGGAGGACAAATTGGAGATACTGGTAAACTAATTCAGGGAGATTCAGAACTAGAGATAAGTGATACAGTTACTCCTTATGGCAATATATACATTCATAAAGCAAAGTTAGTTAATGGCTCACTAAATATTAAAGAAACAGTTACATCCTTAGTAAATTATCAAAGAAGAGAAAATCTTAGAAGAAATCATACAGCCACTCATCTAGTTCATGCTGCTTTAAGAGAAATAATTGGAAATCATGTAAGACAATCAGGCTCCTTAGTTCATCCAGATTATCTTAGATTTGATTTTACAAGTCTAGAAGGATTATCAAAAGACTCTATAAAAGAAGTAGAAGATAGAGTTAATTTGTCTATAAGAAAAAATATAAATGTTGAAGTCCATTACACAACATATAACAAAGCTATAGACGAAGGGGCTTTGGCATTTTTTGATGAAAAATATGATCATGAGGTTAGAACTATAAAAATTGATGCACCTTGGAGTTACGAACTTTGTGGTGGTACGCATATGGATTCTACTGGAGGAATAGGACTATTCAAAATTGTTTCAGAAAATGGTATAGGATCTGGAAACCGAAGGCTTTTTGCAACAACGGGTATAGGAACTGAAGACTTAGTAGACGAGAAAATAAATATAGTAAATCTGATCTCAGAAAAATTAAATTCTAACATTGAAGACGTTTATGAAAAATTTGTTTCAATGTTTGAACAAAATAAAAATCAACAAAAACTTATTGATAATCTTCAACAACAACTCACAGAACTATCCCTTGGAAACACAAAATCAAAAGCCGAAGATTTTATAGTATCTAAAGTAAACTTCTCCTGTTCAAAAGCAATAGCATCTAACATAGGAACATTAAGAAAAGCTGGAGACTCTCAAAGAAGTAAACTAGGCAATGGAATAGCCATTGTAGGCTCCGTGATAGACGAAAAAGGTGTAATAGTAATTATGTCTACAGATGATGTAAAGTTTGGTGCAAATGATATCGCAAAAATTATTGCTAAAGAGACCAATAGTGGGGGTGGGGGAAATAAATTTTCAGCTCAAGTAGGGATAAAAGATCTAAATAAATTCGAATATTTTCTTGAAAATTCTAAATCTATACTAGAGAAAAACTTAAAATGACTTTATTAGGTTTAGATATTGGAGAAGTAAGAACTGGGGTTGCAATATCAAATGAGGTCTCATCAATATGTAGTCCATTAGATTTTATAAAATCTAATGAAAATCTAATTCAAAAAATCTCGGAAATAATTGATGAGCATAGTATAGATACTATTATTATTGGACTTCCAATGCTAATGAATGGAAGAGAAGGTGAAAGAGCAAAATACTCAAGAAAAATTAAGAAACAATTAGAAAATAGATATGAATTATTAAAAATAGTTCTTTGGGATGAAAGACTTACAACAAAACAAGCAGAAAAATACTTGAAAGAAATGACTAATGATAGAAAAAAAATTAAAGATAATATTGACTCTTTGTCTGCCGTTTTAATTTTAGAAAATTATATTGTAACTAGGAAAAAGTCATGAAAGAAGTTGGAATACTTGGCTATCCTCTTGGGCATACATTGTCTCCAGTTATTCATAAGGCTGGTTACAAGGAATTAGGATTAGACATAAAGTTTAATATCTGGGAAGTTGCACCAGAAAATCTAGAAAAGAAAATATCAGACATAAGAAAAGAAAATGTTCTTGGATCTTGCGTAACTCTTCCTCATAAAAAATCAGTTATAAGCTTTATAGATAAGTTAGATGAATCAGCAAAAGAAATGGATGCTGTAAATTGGATTGTAAATAATAATGGAAAATTATTTGGTTACAATACAGATTGGATTGGCTTTACAGAAAGTCTAAAATTTTATGAAAAAAAAATAAAAGATAAAAATTGTTTAATCTTAGGAGCTGGAGGATCAGCTAAAGCAGTCTGTATGGCACTAATAAAAGGGGAAGCCAGAAGTATTGATGTTTATAATCGCACAGTTGAAAATACTAAAAAATTTCTTGAAAACTTTGAAAATCAAAGATTAAGTGTTGGTATGCTAAATTCAAATCAAATTAACAACCCTATTTTTATAAAATCTTATGATTTAATAATAAATACCACATCAGTGGGAATGAGTGGAGGTTCAGCACCAAACATTAGTCCTATAAATACTGATAATATAAATAATAGAGCTCTTTGCTATGATCTAGTTTATTCTCCAGAAATAACTCCATTTATACAAAGTGCAAAAAATAATAATATAGAAACTATAGGCGGACTTGCGATGCTTGTTTTTCAAGCAATTAAGGGTTTTGAACTGGTCACTAAACAAAAAGCTCCAGTAAAAAAAATGCTTGAGTCAGTTGGCATAAAAAAATAAACATTGAGGAAAAAAATGGGAAAATTCAGATTCTTAACAGCGGGAGAATCACATGGAAAAGGATTAAGCGTAATTCTTGAAGGAATACCTTCTAATTTATCAATTAGTGAAGATTTTATAGAAAAGGATATGTCAAGAAGACAAAAAGGATATGGCTCTGGTGGAAGGATGAAGATTGAGAAAGACAGAGCAGAAATTTTATCCGGTGTAAGGCATGGAAAAACATTAGGCTCACCTATTTCTCTTTGGATTGAAAATAAAGATTGGGCTAACTGGACTACTCCTATGTCCGTAACTCCTGTTGATCCTAGTGAAGATATTAAGAAACAAACAAAAATTGTTCCTGGTCACGCTGACTTCCCGGGTACATTAAAATTTAATCATAAAGATGTTAGAAATGTACTAGAGAGAGCAAGTGCCAGAGAAACTGCAGCCAGAGTAGCTGCTGCTTCAGTTTGTAAAAAATTTCTAAGTGAAATTGGTATAGAAATAAAATCTAGGGCTAAATCTGTTGGCTGGGAAAAATCTGAAGTTGAAAATATAGATGAAATAGATTGGGATTTCGTAGAAACTTCAGAGGTAAGAGCTTCAAATGCTGATGAAGATATTAATTTCAAAAAAGTAATAGATAAAGTAAAAAAAGAAAGAACAACAATTGGTGGTATATTTCAAGTAATAGCATTCAATGTTCCTTTAGGTCTTGGTAGCCATACTCATTGGGATAATAAATTAGATGGTAAAATTGCCCAATCTATGGTTTCAATAAACGCAGTAAAAGGAGTTGAGATAGGAAATGGGTTTGAAAACACCGAAAGATGGGGCAAGGAAGTTCAGGATGTTATTGAACCAAATAGTTCAGATGTAAGAAATTTTTCTCAAATTTCTAATAACTCCGGAGGAATAGAAGGTGGTATGTCTAATGGAAACGATATTATTGTGAATGTTGCTATAAAACCAATAGCCACTATGACTAGTCCTTTACCATCAGTAGATATTATGACTGGAGAAGTAGTAGAAGCTGCTTATAACAGATCAGATATATGCCAAGTTAGCAGAGCTTGTCCTGTTGGAGAAGCCATGCTCGCATTAACTTTGACTGAGGCTGTTCTTGAAAAATTTGGTGGAGATAGTCTTCAAGAAATAAAAAGAAATTATATGTCATACATTAAGACATTTAAAGAATATGGCAAATAATATATTCCTAATTGGTTTTTCAGGGTCTGGTAAAAGCAGTGTTGGAAAAAAACTCGCAAAATCTCTTAATTATAATTTTTTAGATACCGATAGAATTATAGAAAAGATAACTTCAGTATCCATAGATGAAAATATAAAGACAAAAGGTGAAAAAGAGTTTAGGAAGATTGAAACAGAAGTTTTATCAAAAATTGATTTCACTCAAAATAATATAATCTCTACGGGTGGAGGACTCCCAACTATAAAAGAAAATATAAGAATTATGAGAGATAATGGATCAATTATTTGGTTAAAAGCATCTATTAATTCTATCTACGACAGATTAATTAATTCTAAAGAGATCAGACCTCTAATTGGAAATAATGTTCAGAAAAAAAATATAGAAAATTTATACAACTCAAGACAGTCCGTTTATAATATAGCTGACGTTAGTATAGATACAGACAACAAAAATTTAGATGAAATAACGAAAGAATTAATAATTAAAAATGAACAATAAATTTTTAGCTGCAAAAGTAAATACATCACAAGGTGATTATAGAGTAATCGTAGGTAAATCTATAATTGATACACTTGGCGCAGAACTTGAAAAAGCTAATTTAAAAAACAAAAGATGCTTTCTTATATCTGATAAATCGATGTTTCCAAAAAAAACTAAACAATTACATGAATCTCTTGAATCACAAGGATTTATCACAAATTCTTTCTCTATAGAATTCTCGGAGGAACTTAAGAATTTAGAAACTGTTACAAAAATATATGATTGGCTAGCTGATATGAAAGCTGAAAGAAAAGATTTCATTATTTCACTTGGAGGAGGAGTTGCAGGAGATATTATAGGATTTGTAGCTTCAACTTATTTGAGAGGGATGCCTTTTGTTCAGATACCAACGACTCTTGCAGCTATGACAGATGCAGCTATCGGTGGAAAGGTTGCATATAATTTACCCGTTGGAAAGAATCTTGTTGGTGCTTTTTATCAACCAAAGTTAGTATTTGAAGATTTAGATTTTCTGGATAGCTTACCTGAAAGAGAAAAGACAAGTGGTTGGGCTGAAGCTATTAAGCATTCTCTGATACTTGATAAAGATCTTTTTGAAGAATTCTACAAAAATCATGATCAAATATATAAATTAGACAATGAATATTCAGCAGAGATACTAAAAAGATCGGTTGCAATCAAGGCTCAAATTGTTTCAAATGATGAGTTTGAAACGGGAGATGAGAGAATTAAGCTTAATTATGGGCATACTGTTGGTCATGCTATAGAAAAAATTAGTAATTATAGCCAATATCTTCATGGAGAAGCAGTAAGTATTGGGATGATGGTTGCCGCAAATATTTCTCAAAGAATGGGATTAATAAATAAAGATTTAGTAAATAGACAGGAAGAAATATTAAAAAACTATAACTTACCCATAAAGGTCAAAGGAATAGCAGTAGAAGACATTTTAGAAGCAGTCAAGATGGACAAGAAAAATGTTGGAGGCAGAGTAAAATGGGTTCTTCTAGAATCGCTGGGAAAAGCTACCATAACACAAGAAGTTTCTGACGATATAATATCAGATTCTATTTTAGAGGTAATGAATTAGCCTCCAGCTACTGCAGGTACAATAGCTATTTCATCACTTTCAGATACTTCTGTGTTCAATGAATCCAAGTATCTAATATCTTCTCCATTAATGTAAATATTTACGAAATGTTTAAGTGAATTATTTTCCATTATCTTTTCAATAACACCAGGAAATTTTTGATCGAGATTTTCTAATATATTGATAATTTTTTCACCATCTATTTCGACTGACGTCTTATTATCAGTTAGAGATCTAAGTGGAGTTGGTATTTTTACTTTAGCCATAATATAAAATTTTATTACTTGTAATTGAGAATATTTATAATATTATAACTGAAAAAAATCATGGAAAGCATTAGTTTATGAAGCTAGAAACCTCTAAAGGCTCTATAAGTGTATTAGGAGCCCTAAATATGGATTTGATTATGAATCTAGAAAGACCTGCTAAACCAGGGGAAACTGTAGTGGGAGATAAATACTACACAGCTCCTGGAGGAAAGGGTGGAAATCAAGCAGTCGCTGCAGCTAGAGTATCAAATGCGGAATCCGTTATTTTTTTTGGATTTACAGGAAATGATAATTATGGATCTGAGTTGATAAGTTACCTAGATAATGAGGGAATATTAACTAATGAAATAAAAATCGATTCAAAATTACACTCAGGAATAGCTATTATATTTACAACACACGATGGAGAGAATCACGTTAATGCTGTATACGGAGCAAATGAAAAGAAAGACTTAAGTCTTGTTGAAGCATTTCAAAATAATATTGATAAATCAAAAATACTGATCACCCAAAATGAACTTGATGAAGAAATAACTCGAGAATGCATGAGATTAGCAAATGAAAAAGAAATACCAGTAATTTTAGATCCTGCACCTTACAGAAAAAATCTTAAGATGGATTACTATAAAATGGCTGATATTATTACTCCTAATGAAACTGAAGCCGAGTATATGACTGGTATAAAAATTTCAAATCTTAATGATGCTAAAAACGCAGCATCTATGCTTGTTTCTAAAGGCATCAAAAGCTGTATTATAACGCTTGGTGAAAATGGAGCTTTATATAAAAGTAATGATAAAGAAATTTTCTACGAACCACATAAAATAGATAAAGTAAGAGCAAGTGTTGCCGCGGGAGATGCTTTTACGGGAATTTTGGGTGCATCAATTGCATCTGGAACATCTGTAGACAAATCAATTAAATATGCAATTGTTGGTTCTGCAATAAGTGTCACAAGGTATGGTGCTCAAGAATCTATGCCAGAGTATGAAGAAATCATTAGTGCTTTATAGCAAAGATTTTCCTTTGATTTGATCAACTGAATCAAGATTATTTTCTTCCATTAATCTTAATAATCCTTTGTTTATGTTATAAGCATAAAATAATCCTTCGTATATAAATCCTGTATATCCCTGGCATAAATCTGCACCCATAGCCAAAGAATTCCATACATCTTTAGAATCAAAAATCCCCCCACATGCCACTATTACTGGATCAGGTCCAACAAAAGATCTTATCTCCGCTATCATTCTAGGGGTATTTTGGGTCAAAATTCTGCCAGATTTACCTCCTTTACCAACAGCTAATTTCTCTGAATTAACAGGTAAGCTGTTAGCTATAACTAAGCCATCTGCTCCTGATATGATTGCAATTTTACCTAAATCAAGATATTCATTTTTGTTGGACTCTAACCAGGGAGGAAGTTTTACTAGAATCTTATTATTTGACAATGATTTTATTTTTTCAATCAGTTTTGATAATTCTGAAGGGTTGTGAAATAGTCTTAATCCAGAAGTATTAGGACTAGAAATATTGACCTCAAAAACATTAGTTTTATTTTCTAATGTTGTAATGCAAGAAATTATTTCATCTTCGTTTATTCCAGATACTGATAAAAATATTCCTTTTTGATGATCTATCAATAAATTTTTATTAATTTTTTCCAAACCTTGACTAGGAAATCCAAGAGAATTTATTATTGAATTTTCCTCAGCAACATGATGGATTCTTGGCCTAGGATTACCAAATCTTTCTTGCAAAGTTATTGTTCCACCGGTTACAAAACCAAATTGAAGCTCTAGTAATTGATCTAGGATCTTACAATTTTTATCATATCCAGCAGCAAGACCAATGGGTGAATCCAACTTAATACCCAATACATTTGTTTGTAAACCGTCAATTTTTGATCTATAAGAAACAGGATTTATCATTTTATTAAAAGGTAATTGAAAAAATTTTTCAGCTATAAAATGAGAGACCTCTGGGTTGATAAGTTGTAAAATTGGTAGTATTAGTGATTTGTAAAGCATTTTTACTCCTATAAATATTTTAGAGCTAATAACTTTTAAAACAAGGAAAAACAGCGTATGGCAAACTTAGAATTTAAATTTGGTTCAGAAGATAATCCAAGGGGTCACGCCATCATATATTTTGAAGAATTCGAAGATATATTTGCCTCTTATGTTATTAATTTTCCTATTAAGGGAGAATTGTCTAAATACATTCCTGAAATGTTCAAAGACCAAATTCCAGACGAGGAGATGACTAAAATGGTATTTCCTCCTGTTCCAGAAAAATTTAATGGTAATTTAGATTCATTAACTAGAATAACCCAATCAAGGGCAGATGACTTAATTTATGGAGGAAGTATAAATTCTAATGACACTACTTCTGCAATGTCCAAATTGAATGCTCTAGCAAATGAATACTCAAAGCTGTGTGAAGATAATGAATTTAATCAAATAAAAGAATTGATTGACGAAATCCCTGCATCAGAAATTGAATTAGAAAATTCAAAATATTCAAAAATGGATGAATCAGAACTTCTTACAGAAGTTACTAAAATATTTGGAAAAATAAAATTTTCTAAGGATAATAATGAGTTTGATGACATTAGTAATATAAAAAAAGATTTACAAATTATAAGTACCATCATTCCTGAAAATAGAAAAATCAAAAGGCTTTTAGATTACGTAGAACTAGAATCTAAAAATTCAGAAGAAATAATATCAGCTTATATCAGTAGGGCATATGGACTAATGAATGAGGATTATATTAAGGTAAAAGAACTGGAAGACTTGATAAATAAATTAGAAAATTGATAATTTGAAAAACTCTACAAATATTTTTAGAAGTCTTAACAATAGAAATTTTCTTTTTATGTGGTTAAGCTTACTTTTTTCAATGGCTGGATTTCAAATACAAATGACCGTCAGAGGGATATTAGTTTACGATATTACGAATAATGCATTTCTGACTGGAGCAGTATCAGCAGGATTTGCACCCTCCTTACTTCTTTTTTCAATGTTCGGAGGAGTTCTTGGTGAAAAAGTAGATAAAAAAAGACTAATTCAGTTTGCACAAGGAATGAATATGCTTGCAAGTGTATTAATTGGATTACTAATATACTTTGATCTATTACACTGGAGTCATTTATTACTTGTTTCGATTAGTCAAGGTGCTATGTTTGCTATACAGGTTCCAGCAAGACAATCATTAATCCCTGAATTAGTAGGTAAAGATTTAGTCACTAATGCGATTGGATTAAATGCAATGATAATGGGTATCACAACTATGATAGCTCCAGCTATTGGAGGTTATACTTATGAATTTTTTGGACCATTAAATTCATATTTGATAGTTTCATTCACGATGATAATAGGTGTTTTTATGGTAGGATTTGTTCCAAGTTTTCCTCCAAAATTAGTTAGTAAAAACACATCTACTTTTCAAGAAATTATAAATGGTTTCACCTATTTGAAGACAAACAAAGTCATAAGACTTATTTGGATTCATGCTGTTGTATTAGCATTATGCACAGGGCCATTTAGAATGCTAATACCTGTTTTTGCTAAAGATGTTTATTTTTCGTCTCCAGGAGAAGTTGGAAACTTGATGGCTGCAGGCGGTATAGGAGGAATACTATCATCACTTTTGATCGCTTCATTAGGATCTCAATCAAAAAGGGGATTCATATTAATCTTTATTGGTATTGTAACTGGAATAGGTTTGTTGATGGCATCAACGCTAACATTTTTTATAGTTGGTGTAGTCGCTATGATTATAGTTGGTTTCTCTGAAACTGGTAGATGGAGCCTGGGTCAGGCTTTGATGATGGAACATGCAGGTGAGGAATATAGGGCAAGGGTAATAAGTTTACTTATGATGACTTGGGGATTAATGCCAATCAGCATGCTACCAATGGGATGGGCTTTTGGTTACTTTGGTCCAGAAATAACTACTTTCGTAACTGCGATTATTACATTATTATTTGCTGTAACAAGTATTTATTGGGCAAAAAGCTTATCAAAACTATAACTTAAATGATTAATCAAATAAATAAACTACCAAAAAATATTTCTATGTTAATAGCAGCAGGAGAAGTAGTAGAAAATCCTGTGTCAATAATCAAGGAACTAGTTGAAAATTCCGTTGATGCAAACTCCAAAAAAATTATAATTGAAATAATTGATGGTGGTAAGAAACTTATTTCTATAACTGATGATGGTGATGGAATAAATCCTCAAGATATTGATATGGCATTCGAAAGACATGCCACTTCTAAATTAAAAACTAAGGAGGAAATATATTCAATTAAAACACTTGGGTTTAGGGGAGAAGCTTTATCATCAATAGCTTCTGTTGCTTATGTTAGATGTACTTCAAGAATCAAGGATAATGATCATGCAATAGAAATAGAAAAATCCTTTGGTAAAACAATAAAAAAATCTAATATTGGATCAAACTACGGAACCAAAATAATAATTGAAAAAATATTTGAAAACACTCCTGCTCGAATGAAATTTTTGGCATCAAATAAACTTGAAGCTTCTAAAATACAACACTTAATACTTGCTGCTTCACAATCATTTACACACATTGCTTTTGAGTTATACGTAGACGGAAAGCTGAAGATAAAAACTAATGGTGATAAAGATCTGTATCCTATAATTTCAGATGTTTACAATTTGAATAAAAATGATCTTTTAGAAATTAAAAACAGCATTGATGATCTGAAAATTGAAGGGTTTATATCTATTCCTCAAAAGAATTTTGGGAATAGATCAAGAATGAATATATTTATTAATAATAGAATCATTAAGAATAATAAAATATTTCATACGATTGAAAATGCATATAGACCTTTTAGTTCTAATAAGAAATTCCCAATTATTTCAATCAACATATCCATTCCTTATAATAGAGTAGATGTCAACGTACATCCTCAAAAGAATGAAGTAAAATTTGATGATGAAAATCAAATCTTATCATTTATTTATAACTCGATATCTAAAACTCTTAACAAAGAGGTTCCTGCAAACACTGTAGACATTAACTTAAATCAAAATAGAGGTGTTGAATATTTTGAAAATAATTCTTTCTCACAAGAAAAATTATTTGATAAGAATAATTATTCTCTCAAAGAAGTTGTACCAATTCTAAGATTTATTGGGCAAGTCAAAAATACTTTTTTAGTATGTGAAGGGCCTGATGGAATATATTTAATAGATCAGCACGCTGCTCATGAAAGGATACTCTATGAAAAATATTTCAACTATAAAAATTCAAATGAATTCCAAATTCTTAACATAAAGCAGTTTGTTGATTTAGGAATTATTATGAATTCCAAAATCATAGATAATTTAGAAGAATTTAAGTCTCTTGGATGGGATTTAGAGGAATCTGCAACAGGTCAAATAATCGTAAGAAATATACCATTTACAGGTCTCTATAAAACAAAACCTAACAATATTAGTAATATTTTGGAAATAATTTCTAAAGATATAGAAAAAAGAAATTCTGATACTCCAAAAGACATAATTTCTAAAAGACTGGCTTGTCACAGTGCTGTAAGGTCAGGGGATAAACTTTCAAAAGAAGAATGCATAAAATTGATAGATGAACTAGAAAAATCAGAAATTCCTTGGGATCCTCATGGTAGACCCGCTATTGTAAAAATAGATTTTCAAAACATTTCAAATCAGTTTGGAAGATAGTATAATAGAATTGAATCTAATAAATTATTTGATTCAAAAATCATGGTAAATTTTTTTCAACTATTATCAGCAATACTCGATAACGACCCTGATCGATTGCTTATTTCACCTTCTGAAAAAAAAATTGTTGCATCTTATGGTGAATCCAAAATAATTCAATTAAGAGATTATAAAAATTATCAGAGTTTCAAATCAGAAGTTCTTTTAGCCTTAGAAAATCAAAATATTGGATTTGGGAGTCTATCATTTGACATGACAGATGACTCAAAAGAAAATACTTGGAGGAATTTCCCATTAGGAGAATTCTATTTTCCTTCATATGTTTTTATTTTTGAAAATAATACCATTTCAGAATATGGAAATAATCACCAATTAAAAAAACAAATCTTAGAAAATTCAAAGGAAAAAAAATTAACAAGAACTATTCCTATAAATAATGACAATAATCACTATCCTTGGATAGATCTTGTTGAAAAAGCTAAACTAGATATTTCAAAATCTAATATTCAAAAAATTGTAGTAGGAGAATCTATCACTTATGAAAATATGGACATTGATATTAAACAAACTTTGTTCAATATGGCTTATGAATATCCAGATTGTGTAACATTCCTGTTCAAAAATTCAGATGATTATTTTTTTGGTTCAACCCCAGAGAAAGTATTTAATTACAATAAAGGAATTCTAACTACTGATGCTTTAGCAGGTTCTATTCCAAATGAAGGTCAAGAAGAAGATCAGATTAGAAATATGTTCAACAACTCAATTCTTCAGAAAGAGCATAACATAGTTGTGGAATTCTTAGAAAATCAACTATTGAAAATTTCTAATATAAAGGCAAAAAAATCTAAATTGAAGATAAAATCTTTGAGTAATGTAAATCACTTACTTTTAGAGCTTGAAACAAATGTAGAGGAAAATAATTTTTTTGAATTTATAAATCTTCTTCATCCATCTCCTGCTCTTGCAGGATTCCCTATAAACGATGCCAAGCAATGGATTAAGAGTAACGAAAATTTTCATCGAGGTTTATATACTGGATCTATAGGTTATGTAGAAAAGAACTCATCCTATTTTTTTGCTGCATTAAGATGCGCAAAATTTTCTAGTAAGGATAAAAACATTACTACTTTTGCTGGTAATGGTATTATTGAAAATTCTAAAACAAATTACGAAATAAATGAACTTAAATCAAAATTTGAAGCAATAAATAGATCAATAAAGGTAAATTAATGCCACCTCATGACAAACAAATCAAAATTTTTCTAGAACAATTATTGAGTTTTTCAATTAATGACATTGTAATAAGTCCAGGATCAAGATCTACTCCTTTAGTAAATAACTTATTAAAAAATAAAGAATTATTTAATCTAAATTTAGTACTTGATGAAAGATCTGCTGGATTTTTTGCTTTAGGGAAATCAAAGATTTCAAAAAAACCTACTATATTAATTTGTACTTCAGGAACATCAACTCTAAACTATAGCCCAGCGATAGCTGAAGCTTATTTTTCACAAGTACCAATAATTGTAATTACAGCTGATAGACCAATGATATATAGAGAAACTGGATCTAATCAAACTCTTAATCAAACAAATATATATTCCAATAATATTAAGTGGTTTTACGATATTCCAGTCATAAATGATGATAATTTTATTTCTAATGTGGCTTATAAGGCCATATATTATTCAAATTTTCCAACTAAAGGGCCAGTGCATATTAATTGGCAATTTGAAGAACCTTTTACAGATTTAAGTACCCCAGAAATTAATCCAAAAATTACTTATAAAACTTTAAGCTCTACAAAAATTAATATTTCAGATGAAAGAACAAAAAATATAATACCTATTCTTAGTGATAAGAAAGGACTAATAATTGTTGGTTCGCACAATTATGACAATAAAGATATTCTGAACTTATCAGAGATATTAAATTGGCCTATAATAGCCGACCCGTTATCTAACTTGAGAGACGAAAAAAATTATACTACTCCAATAGTTGACTCTGGAGATTTGATTTTTAGAAAAGAAGACTTTTTATTACCTGAAACGATTATACATATTGGAAATCTTCCTGTTTCAAAATTTATATCAAAAAA
>CETG01168646.1_pt1 | contig 14879 bp, 9 predicted proteins | sample 361471 | NCBI WGS metagenome assembly CETG01 (sample SAMEA2622696, study PRJEB7988) | marine metagenome | isolation source: saline water (ENVO:00002010), including | reverse complement strand
AATGGCTGATTTGTAATCTTCAAGAGTATTGCACTCAGTAGATGCTATAAATCGTGTTCCCATTTGAACGCCATGATATCCCAATCTTAATGCCTTAGATAATTCAAACTTACTTCCTATACCTCCAGCACAGATAAGTGGGATTTCTAAATCATGTAGTTCTTCATACATGCTTTCCATAGAATTTTGTCCTAGGTGACCACCTGCTCGGTTATTTACGCAAATTAATCCATCAACCCCTGAGTCTATTCCTTTCTTTGCATAATATCGATTGGTTACATCATGGTATACAAAACCATTAGCCTCATGCACTTTTTTACATACCCAATCTGGCTTCCCTAGAGAGGTGACAAAAAAGCGTATGTCTTCTTCAAGAGCAATATCAATCCATTCTGACATGCGATCTATATATTTTTTGCTACCTTTTTCTATAAGTGCATTAAATCCAATTGGCTTATTGGTTAATGAACGAATATACTTAATCCCTTCCCTAAAATCATATCCATGTACAAATGTAAGACTTACAGGCTGCACAATTGCAATTCCTCCACCTTCTGATGCAGCAGCCACTAGTTCAGGATTGGAGCAGGGATACATAGCGCCGCAGATAATTGGATATTTAACACCTGCATGCTCAATAAATATATTAGTGGAATTAGTCATGATGTTTTAATTAATGAATATCCTTTTAATTTTGTATCATTATTTTGATCTTTAACCTTTAATTCAAGTTTTATGATTTTATTTTTTCTATTGTTTAAGATCTCTTTTACAATACCACTACATGCCAGTTTATCACCTATATTTGTAATTGAAGAAAATTGAACACCATATTCAAGGATCTGATTTTGATTAAGATTGTTTGTTAAGACTCTCCCTAAATATCCCATGATGAGCATCCCGTGGGCAATTACATCAGATAGCCCAATTCGTTTTGTGTAGTCGGTGTCAATATGTATAGGGTTATGATCGCCAGATGCTCCAGCATAAAGAGCTAATTTTGTTCTAGAAATTGTTTCTATGAGCAATTCGGGTAAATTATCACCGATTTTTGCTGATCTACAATCCCATTTATTCATAATCTATCTTATTACTAATGTTGATAAAGATTCCACCACTAACTTTCCATTCTGATTTGTATACAGAGACTCAAATTCTACAAATTCTAAACTGCCATTTTTTTTGTCATACATATCTTTAATTTTACTATCCATGGTGATTATATCTCCAGCGAAAACAAGGGAATGGTATTTATAGATTTGACCTGCGTGTAAGACATCCTTCATATTCACGGATAAATCATATATGTATTGATTGGGATTATTTTGTTCATACGCTACTGTAGTTAGAAAGGTAGGAGGGGCAAGTATAGAAGGGAAGCCTTTTTCACGGGCTATTATTTCATCAAAGTATATAGGATCTGTTTGTCCAGTAGCTTTTGCAAAAAACTTTAGTCTTTGTTTTTCTACATCAAATTTAACAGTAGGATAATTTTTATTTATTAATGATCGATCTAGCATGAAATTATTTTCAATTAAAATACTTTTTGTTTTTTGGCCATTTCATTAAGTAGGGAAGGTGGTTTAAAGCGTTCATCGTATTGATCTGCTAATTGTATCAAACGATCTCTAAAACGAATAACTCCATAGTTATTTACAAATTGTAAAACTCCTCCAGTAGAGCTTGGGAATCCCCACCCTAAGATACTCCCGATATTTGCATCATGAACTGTGGTTATTATGTTTTTCTCATAGCAGTGAATTGCCTCTATTATTTGGATGAAGATAAGTCTTTCCATAATATCTGTTTCTGGTATTTGTTTTGTAGAAACTGGAAAGTGTTTTTTAAGATCTTTCCAAATATATTTATTCTCACCTTTTGGATATTCATAGAAACCGCCATTTCCTGATCGTCCTTTCCGATTAAATTTATTTACCATTAGGTCAATCACATTATCCCATGGGCCTTTAAGGTTATCTTTGTCATATTTTAATATTTGTTTTCTAATCTCGCTAATTAGACCGATATTTACTTCATCACTCACTGCTAATGGCCCAACGGGGTATCCAGCATTTCTACCTGCATTTTCTATTGATGTAGCTTTTATACCTTCACTAAGCATGGCCATTCCCTCATAAGGATATTTAGCAAATACTCGAGTGGTATAAAACCCTGGATTATCATTAACAATAATAGGTGTTTTATTGATTTTTGATACAAAATCAAGAGCAATTTTAAGAGTATGTGAATTCGTGTTTACCCCTTTTATAATCTCAACTAATTTCATTTTATGGACAGGAGAAAAAAAATGTAAACCAATAAAATTTTCAGGTTTTTTTAATTTGGAAGCAATTACAGATATAGGAATCGTAGATGTGTTGGATGCAATAAATCCGTTAGAATTCATAAACTTTTCTGCTGTTGTAATTGCTTTTGTTTTAATTCCTAAATCTTCAAAAATTGCCTCAATGATAATATTTTTGTTTTTAAGTTTTTCATAGTTATGCGTTGCTGTTAGGCGACTAATGGTATCATGAAATTTTTGTTTTGAAATTAGATTGTTTTTAAGATCTTTTTCTAATAGTGTGTGTATCTTTTCTAAGCCTATATTTGCTACATCTTTTGTTAAATCAAGTATTAGCACCTCAAACCCTGAAATAGCAGCTGCATATGCAATTCCATGTCCCATTAAGCCACTCCCAAGAACAGCTATTGAATAATTCTTAGAGTATTTTGATTGCATTATTGATGATTTAATGAGTCCTCGATATCATTTTTTAATGATCTTAATTCTTTGATAGTAAGAAGGATCTCTTTTTTTTGATCTTCCAGTTGGCTTAGACGTTGGGTGATGGCTTTTAAAGCATTCTTGGATTGTTTTTTATGTGTTGGATCAACATCATACAAATCAAGGTAAGTTTTTATATCATTTAAAGAAAAGCCTAATTTTTTAGCACGTAAGATTATCAATAAACGAGCCCTGTCCTTATAATTAAAAATTCTAGTATTGCCAGCGCGACTTGGTTTTATTAGATCTTTGGATTCGTAAAATCTTATTGTTCTTTCAGTAATATGTAATTCTTTAGATAATTGAGGTACTGTGTATAGAATTTCTTTAGACATAATTACTTTATAGTAAATTAACTTACGTATTCGTTAGAATGCAACTAAAAGGACAGTTACTTGAGGTATAGTAATTATGGAAAAAATAATGCGGTGGGTTGTTATTTATAAATAGTTTTATGTGATAAGATTAAAAAGTTGTAGTAAAACGTAGAAGTGCGACCCTTCCTATAGATGGTCCACCAATAATTTCTGTATGTTTATAGTTTAACAAATTTGAAACCGTAAAATTTGCTTTTATAATATCATTGATTTTATAGCCTAAGTGTATATCAAAAACTGTGTACGGTTTTATATCTCCAAAATATATTCCTGATGACCATTTGAATCCATCTACATATCTACCATTTAATGAAGCTGTCAATGGAAATTTTCTGGGGTTGTATTGTATTTTCATTCCAGCTTTATGTCTAGGTGCATTTATTGGGTCAATTGAATTTGTGATTGGGTTTAAAAATTCAGTCATTCCAAGGTAAGAGTATGTTAAATCCATAGACCATTCTAAATTTATAAATCCTGTTAAGCTTGCATCAAATCCCCACATATTTACGTTACCATAATTTATATAGCCTACAACTACAGGTGGAGTGTAGCCTGGAATGGTATCCATAGCTGTCACACCTTCAATACCATTTCTCCAATGGTTGAATGATTCATCGTAATCATCTGTATCAATAATATTATTGCTAATAATATCTTCGATTCTATTGGTGTCACCATCATTGTTGTAATCTGTCTCAAGCACAGATTTTTCTATTACAATCGGTGTAATAAATGTAACTGGACTAACAAAACTACTGTAGTTACTAGTATAAATATCAAGAGTACCAAATACTCTTTGGTTTAATCTGCCTTTATAACCTATTTCCCAAGATTTAACAATCTCTGGACCTATTTCTGGTAGATCTTTTACTTCTTGTCCGTAGAATCCTTCAATCTTTGGATCGGTAGAAGGGTAGAATAAAATAGAGTTTGATGTGTCAAGTGGTTCATAAACACCTTCATATGGTCTATAATAGTAGGGTGTTCCTATTGAATCGCGGGGAAAGACATATCCACCATCAGCACCTCGAGCATATACTTTAAAAACAGAAACTCTTGTTACAAAGATATCTAAAAATAATGCTTGATTTGTAGGTGTGTTAAACGCTGTAGCCCATGTGATCCTAAAATTTTGATTTTCTTTAGGTTTATAAGCCAAGCCAATCTTAGGGGATAATTGTAAACCATCTGTTTTATCTAAGTTTAAGTCCCAATTAAATGGACTGTATCCAGAGCCATAGCTTTGATTATTAAACTCAATAAAATCAGTTAATCGATCATGAATATCTAAGCGGGTGGCTTGGATTAGCTCGATTTTAGGGTTTAGCTTCCAGTTTATTTGGTAGTAGGCACCAAATTCGTTAACTGTATAACGATTATCTTCAGATGCTTCATCAATACCCTCGTCAATATTTTCATCTATTTTTCCATCTCCATCATCATCTAACCCATTTGCATAAACAATAAAATTCTGTTGTCCCAGCCAACGAACACCTGGTTCAATTTCTTCACCATAGTCATATTGGTTGTTATTATTAGAATCAACATAATTTGGTAAACCATCATTATTCAGATCATTAAAATCATCACTATCATAATCATTGTCAAGTTTGTCTGCAATTGCTCCTAGTACAGAATCATTATCACTTGAATCATTTGGAACACCAAATTGGGTTAAATTATCTGTATCCCATCTAGAATATCCCTCACCATCATCATACCAAGTGTTATCATTTTTATCATCAAAAATATATGGTGAACCTGCTTCGCCATTACCATTATTATCTCTTCTGTCAAGAAGATCTTTATCAGATAAAATTGTTCCTCTAGTATCAGGCAAAGTCAAAAAATAATCCAATCCCCATACAAATCTAAGGTCACCATTTTTCCACTCATTGAGATGTTGTAGTTGGGCACTGAATTTTTTTGATCGATCATAAATCACACTTCCTGTAGCAAGATTTCTTGTTGGTCTATCTATATTTCCAGAATAGCTTGAATTAAGGTATGTTTGAAGGAAAAAGTTTTTGTATCGTGTTTTTGCTTGATAATAGCGATAGACCCATCCATCAGCAAGATATCTTGCTATACCAGTAATATTAATATTTCTAGCCCATGCGTATCCATGTGAAAGACTTACAGTTAGATCTGAATTTGGTTCCCAATCCATGCGTAAATCATATCGATAGTTTCTTACGTTAAAGTCAGGAAAATCATTAATGCCATCATCATTAGCGTCTTTGTATATACTTCCAAGATTTCCATATTTTATTTTAAAATCTTTTTCATCAAATTCATCAACGCCATTTTCTCCAGGGCTTGGTTGGTTATTGCCATCAGTATCATTATTATCAAATTGATCCCAAGTCTCTACACTTTCTCCATCAACTATAATAGTACTATTATTCAAGTTTTCAAATGTTTCACCATCCCAAACACCGTTGCCTTCTCCGTAATCAGGTGCGATATCACCATCATCATCATAATCACCATCTCCATTTTCGTCGTTAGCTGGTATTCCATCTATACCATAATCCAGTAACACTGTCCCAAATATATAGTTTTCACCGACATCAGCATCGTAGACACCATTGCCATTTAGATCAACGAATGGTTCAAAAGGGATATCGTATGCATTGCCAAAATTATCTTTATATGGTCCCCAATCACCATCATCGTCAAGACCATTTGAACCCCAGTCATCATCAAAAATTCCATTATTGTTGGTATCAAAAACAATTTTCCCATTTGAATCATATGTGTAATCTCCAAATCCAAACTTGTGTTTATCATCTACAATGCTCCAATTAGAGTCAGGGTTACTATAATTAGTGGTAACAGAACTCAAATTTTCTAAGTTACTCACAACTCCAAATCTATCTAGCCATGCGCTACCTAATTCATCAACCTCATCAATATATCCATCGCCATCATTATCTATTCCATCTACCCATGCTTCTTCTTCATCATCAATCCCTATATCAATTTGCTCATCAATATATCCATCGCCATCATTATCATTTCCATCAGCATAATAATTACCAATTTTATCTTCAGTAACAAACCACAGAATAGTTCCATTATCAAGCTCGTATCTGTTAAACGGATCGGAAGAGGCTTCTTCAACCATTTCAGAAGTAATGGTCGGAGAACCATCTTCACCACCAGAAGCAGAAATTAAATCTCCCCAATAATGTCCAATCCATGATTCATTTGAACCAGGGACATGATTAATCATAGCTTCGCTAAAAATAGGGTTATTATCATTTTCAGGTGCCAGACGTCCTCCTCGATCTAATCTATCTTTTTTTAAATTGGGTCTTCCAATAAATGCTGGATCATGACCTTCATATTCATCTTCATTGATGTGGGTCCAGTCTTGTCCAGATAATGCCACTCCAGAAACTTTAAAACCAAGATTTCCAAATTTGTGCGCGGTTCTAAAAGTTAATTTTTTTAAAAGATCTGTGTTTTCCTGATTAAGCATTCCTCCTTGTATATTTATGCTGGTACCAGTATTTCTAAGTGGGGAGGAAGTTACAATATTTAACACTCCACTGTGTGCATTCGGGCCATAAAGAGCAGAGGATGGCCCTAGTACAACTTCAATTTGTTCAACATCTTCAAATGATACAGGTATCACATTATATGCTGTTAACCTTAATGATGGTACATTAGCCATTCTTCCATCAGTTAGAGTTAGTAGTCTAGAGCTAAATGATGAATTAAAACCTCTGGCAGTCATATTATAGCTATCAATACCAGATTGTGTAAAGTCAATACCTTTAGTTCCTTTTAGATAATCACCTAAATTGGTATTGCTTTCTCTTCTTATTTCTTTTTTAGATATAACAGATATTGCCGCAGGTGCGTCTTCAACTCTTTCTCTGCGTCTTGAGGCTGTGACAACATAAGTTTCCATTTGTATAGCTTCTGGGCTCATCAAAATATTTAGCTTTTTAGGATCTTTTCCTTCTAAAATGAGATTTTTTTTATATGATTTATAACCCATATATGAAACTGTTATAGTATAATTCCCAGGTGAAATTTGAGTTATCGTATATCTTCCATCAGTGCTAGTTGCTGCGCCAAGTGAAGTCCCTTCAATAATTACATTCGCGCCAATTAAAGGAGAGCCATTTGTTGAATCTGACACTATGCCGCTTATAGAAATTCCATAGATATTCGAAAAGAATATTAGCAGTATTGTTAGGTATCTAAGCATGTTTTATTAATTTATAAACTAAATAGCCTCAAAAATTCGAGGCTATTTAGTTTATTGAAAAATGAGGCTATGTTATTTCAATAATAACATTTTGCCTTTTGCAATACGGTTATCCGATCTAACTTCATAGAAATAAACTCCACTAGGAACTTTATTACCATTTTGATCTTGTCCATACCATGATATATTATAAGTACCAGCATTTAGCTGTCCATTTTGAATCGTATTTACTTTTTCACCAAGTAATGAGTAAATAGTTACCTGAACATCAGATGTACGTTCTGTTGCAAATTTTATTTTTGTTTCTGGATTGAACGGATTAGGATAGTTACCCATTAACTCAAATTTATTAGCAATAGGAGCACTTTCATCAAGTTCTGCAAGTGCTGTATTTGTCCAAAACGTATTAACTCTTTGGGTAGTATTATCAATGATGCAGCTATTATCAACCTCAAAAACCAAACGACCAGTACCCTCATATGGGTCATAATCATGCCCAGAATCATCAACTCTACCATCATAACCACAAGCTTGTTGAACACCAATTAATGTCATTGTTGGACCCGCTTCTAAAATACCAGCACATTGCTCTTCTGTTGCTCCAGAACCAAGACAAGCTACATAGTCAGCAGCTAAGCTAGGACCTACTTGGCTTGCTATAAGCGCAGAAGTATCAGCACCAACATAGACACTTGCAACTGAGTCAGCTGCGGCAGTTAATGAAACAGTTAAATCACCACCTGTTGCTACTAACATTCCTTGTAATACTGCAGGAAAAATTCCTGCTGCTTCTAAAAAGTTATATGTGAAAAAGTAACCAGTTGGTGCAAGAGGTTCATCTCCACTAAATGGGATGCCATCTGCAGCAGCAGGGTCAAAAAGATAACCGTTATAAGCTAGCACGGTACCAGAAGGCAACGTGTCGCCTGTAATTGGGTCTACTTCAAACGATGTAGGATCATCAGGGTTAACAGTATTACCTGTACCTCCAATAGCTGGAATTGAAAATGGTTCATCTGAGCCAGTCCAACTTAAGTTATACCAAAGATTTGTGTCTGGATGTAAATAAGCTAAATACATTTCAGTATTAGTAATGGTTACTGTGTCTCCAGGTGAAGCAAAAACTCCAAAAAAGTCATTAAGTTGACCGTCGTCATTGACTCCTAGCCCACTTGCAGTACCATCATGGGCTTCCCAATAGATCTCTAGGTCAGTAGGGATTGTGTGGTCAGCATCATCATAATCAACAGTTACCATACCCCAATTTTCCATATCTGTACCAACCCCGTAATCTACACCATACTGTCCACCAACAAGATCTGGAGCGCCAAATTGAGCAAACACAGAGGATAAAGAAATTCCCCAACCCATTGAATATGCATTTGGGTCATCTGGATGAGTAAAACCAGTTCCACCTGTCCATGTCCCATTTTCTGACACACCAGGAACAGTTGCAAAAGTAGAACAATTTTCAGCTTCAGTAGTAGGATAGGTACTTCCCTCATTAATTGTAAACGTTCCATCATCATTTAAATCAACATTCATTGTAACACCGAACAATGCTAAGAGTTGCTCGTTAATTAAAGGGACTAGATTTACTGTTACTGTATCTCCAATATCATATTCTGCTATGGTATGAGTGTAGCCTTGGCCAGCAGCAGCAGCAGCAGAGCTTGGCCATGATACTGTTACAGCATGAGAACCTGATAGAGAATCCTCAGGGCTTTCAAATTCTCTAACTACATGCGTGTATTCTACAATAGCAGCCGTACATTGCCAATTCGCCTGAATGGACTGGGCAATCAGAAATACAGGTGTAGTAAAAGAAAAAATAAAAAACATTGTTAGCAATTTTTTCATAAAAAGAACTCCGTAAGATTAATTATAGTAAATTGGCTTCATGATAGACAAGCCCTTATGGCTTAAAACTAAGTCAAGATAGGCAAATCTCAAAGGATTTTCATTTTTTTGTTTTATTAGCATTTCTATAGCTTCTTTTTGCCCATAATATATAAGAGCAATAGAGAAATATGATGCTGCCAAAAATAAAAACTGCTTCTATGATAATTCGTTTAATTAATTCATTCATCTTATTTGTTGACAAGTTATAAGACCTGTAAATTAAGTAATAATTTTTTAAACAAATATTTAACTTTTATATAAAAATGAAAATTGCCGTATTAATAAAACAAGTCCCTGGTTCGGAATCTGCTTTACCATTAAATGATAAGCAAACCTGGGTTGACGAATCTTCTGTTACTTATGTAATGAATCCGCCTGATAATTTTGCTCTTGAAGAAGCGCTTCTTATTCAAGAAAAAGTAGATGATGTTGAAGTCGTTGTTGTTAGTATGGGACCTGCTCGTGTTCAAAAAGTAATCAGAGAAGGTTTGGCAAAAGGTGCAGATAGAGGTATTCATTTAGAAGAGAATGAAGAGGTAGAAACAGATCCCCTCTCTATTGCTAAAAAGTTTTCAGATGTTTTAAAAGAAGAAAATTTTGATTTAATATTTTCTGGTTTACAATCTGATGACACTGGCATGGGCCAAACAGGAGTATTAATAGGAGAGATTCTTGGTATGTCTACGGCGACTCTTGCGATAGAAACAAAATTAGAAAAAGATCAGATTAAGATTAAAAGAGAGTTAGAGTCTGGATGGTTTCAGTGGGTGACATTACCATTCCCTGCATCAATAAGTATTCAGTCGGGTTTAAATACGCCACGCTATCCTTCTTTAAAAGGGATTATGGGGGCAAAGAAAAAAGAAATTAAAAGTGTCTTACAAGAATTGAATACGGATCAATCGCAAAATATAGATAATATTTTTGTTCCTCAAACATCAAAACAAACAGAGATAATAGAGACAGACGCTGATGCGGCAGTAGATCGTATTATTGAAATTTTAAAATCAGAGATAAAGGTATTTTGAGATAATGGATATTTTAGTTGTATTAGAAGATAGTCAAGGTTCATTACATCGTCTGAGTAAAGAAGCAATTGTGGGGGCACAGCAATTGGGCGGAAGCATCGCAGCATTAGCAATAGGTGATAATGCTAGTGAAATTTCTAATGTTTTATCATCTTACGATATCTCTGAGATAATTACTGTAGAAGATGAATTAGTTTCAACATATAATGCTGATGGATATACGGAGGTTGTTAAACAGGTAATTGAAAAAGAGTCTCCTAAAATAATTGTAGCTGGACATACTTATCAAACAAGAGACTTTATGCCTCGGGTTAGTGCACATTTAAATATACCTTTTATTCCAGATATAGTTTCGCTGTCAGATAAAGGTTTTGTAAAACAAGTATTAAATGCTAAGCTGAATGCAACAATTTCGAGTAACAGAGAGCAAATTATTCTTAGCTTCCAATCTGCTGCATTTAATGAAGAAAATATTCAATCAGGCTCCTGTTCCTCTCGTTATTTTGATGTTATTCTTGATGCCTCTATGATACGTTCTACATCTGAAAAACCTTTTCAAGAATCATTAGGAGATGTGGACCTAGAGAGCGCTGAGTTACTTGTCTCTATTGGAAGAGGTATAGAAAAAGAAGAAAATATTCCTCTGGCTTTTGATCTTGCTGAAGTTTTAGGTGCGGAGGTTTCTGCTAGTCGACCTGTAGTTGACTCTGGTTGGGTAGACTCCTTTCGTCAGGTTGGTAGTTCAGGTTGTAACGTTGCTCCAAAACTCTATTTTTCTTTAGGCATATCAGGTGCAATTCAACATGTTGTGGGCATGAAAGGTGCGAAAAATATTCTTGCTATTAATAAAGATAAAGATGCCCCAATATTTGAGATAGCAGACTATGCTGTTATAGGTGATATTCTAGAAATCATACCAAAACTAATTGAAAGTTTAAAAAATCAATAGATTTTTTATTTATTCCTTTCAATTAGGTCTTAAAATGTAAATTAAGAAGCTTTTTATCAAATTTACTTGACTTTTGATATATCTTACGTTAACGTTATAATAATTACTATTACGTTATTAAAAAGCTATAGGGACATATTTTGCTCACGACTATTGAAAAAATAATTTTTGTGGTATTAGCTATTGGATGTTTAGGTACCTCCTATTTTACATTTAATAAAATGTTTCAGGCTATAGGGATAGGAAAAAATCCCATAGATTGGAGACAGGTGGCTAAGAATTGGCGGGAAGGTATTAATGTTTTTATTTCTCAAAAAACACTTTTTAAGACTCGACCTATTATAGGATTTATTCATGCTTTAGTTGCTTGGGGTTTTTCATTATACTTGCTTGTAAATTTTATTGATGTTCTGTATGGACTCATTCCAGGCTTTAAATTCTTTCCAAACCATATTATTGGAGATATCTATAGACTATTTGTAGATATTTTTACGGTATTGGTACTGATAGGTGTTTTTTATTTTTTAATCAGAAGATTTATCAAAAAAGATAAGCGTTTAATTACTGAAAAACCTGTAATGCTATCAGAGGTTGCTGTCAAAGGAATGAAATTTGATTCATTATTGGTAGGCTCATTTATTATTGTTCATGTTGGTTCACGATTTTTATCTGCTTCTTTTGAAATTGCAAGTTCAAACTCTGATTGGTCTCAGCCTGCGGCAAATCTGGTTGCAAAATTATGGATGGGTATGAATTTTGAAACTATTATTTTAATGGAACATATTACATGGTGGTTAGCTCTTGGATTGATTTTATTATTTTTACCTTATTTCCCTTTTTCAAAGCACGCTCATCTATTTATGGGTCCTATTAATATAATGGCCTCAACAGATAGAAGATCAATGGCTGCATTAGAAATAATTGATTTTGAGGATGATAGTATTGAGCAGTTTGGCGCTGCTCAGGTTCAACATCTATCACAGACGCAATTATTGGATGGATATGCTTGTATACAGTGTAGTCGGTGTCAGGATGCATGTCCAGCATATGAAACGGGAAAAGAATTATCACCATCGGCAATTGAGATAAATAAACGATATTTTTTGAATGAAAATTTAGATTTTCTTTCAAAAGGTCAATTGATTGATAAACCCTTGACTGAATGGATGCTAACGGAAGAAGCCGCATGGAGCTGCACTACATGCGGTTACTGTGTTGAAGTGTGTCCTGTTGGAAATGAACCTATGGTAGATATATTAAGGACGCGACAAGATTTAGTTATGATGGAGTCAAAATTCCCGCAAGATGCAATGGAAACTTTTGAAAAAATGGAAAACTACGGTAATCCATGGGGACTATCACCTCAAGATAGGGAAGTATGGATGGATGGATATAATGTTCCGCTTATGCGTGAAAAGAAAAAAGCTGATGTTTTATACTGGGCAGGATGTAGTGGTGCATATGACACCAGAGGTAAAGAGATATCCCAATCAGTTGCTGAAATATTGAATAAAGCTGAGATTGATTATGCGTGTCTTGGCAATGAAGAAATGTGTACAGGAGATTCTGCACGTAGAATTGGCAATGAATATCTTTTTCAAACTATGGCAGAGCAAAATAAAGAGACTTTTTCTCAATATGATTTTAAGAAAATTGTTACTCAGTGTCCCCATTGTTTCACTACATTAAAAAATGACTATGCTGAAATGGGAATCAATCTTGATGTTGTTCACCATTCTCAATTTATAGATGAACTTATTCAAGAAAATAAAATTGAGCCACAACCTTGGGTTGATGACGATGTTACATTCCATGACCCATGTTATCTTGGTAGACACAATAATGAATACGATGCTCCTAGAAATGTTTTGCAATCAGTACTCAGAAATGGAGAGATTAAAGAAATGGAACAAGCAAAGTCTGAGTCTTTTTGTTGTGGAGCAGGAGGTGGGAACATGTGGTATGAGATAAAGACGGGTGAAAGAATTAACCAGAATCGCGTAAAACAGGCTGTTAATACTGATGCAAGTACAGTGGCTGCTGCTTGTAATTTTTGTAATATTATGTTAGAAGATGGAGTTAAGACAACACAGAATGAAGAAAATATAAAAGTATTAGATATAGCAGAAATGGTTTCTAAAGGATTATCTTAATAAAATTATTTGATTAACATTACTTTTTTCATTTGTCTATTATTTTTTGATCTTAATTCTATAAAATAAATTCCACTTACCCAATCTGAGCCATTGATTTGCAGAGAATGATATCCTTTTATTTTATTCATATCTAAAAATGAATAAACTGCTCTCCCTTTAATATCGTAAACAGTAATAGTAACTGATGAATTATTAGGAATATTGTAGTGAATATTTGTGATGGGATTAAAAGGATTAGGATATAGGTCATGTAATTTAAATGGTGAAAGTATTGTATTATCGTTTATTGATATCATTTCACAATTTGAGGTATCTTGTATTCCTAAGTCATCAAGGGTAAAGCAGTTAGGATAAGGAGGACAAAATTGGTTTGAGTGGAGTTCCAGATATTCTAGATTATTATAAATATTGCATATGCTTTCAGGGAAAAATCCATTTAATTGGTTACCATACAGACTTAAATGTATCAGACTATCCATTTCAAAAAAAATGTTAGGTACTTCATCAGAAAATTGATTGTTATGTAAGTATAAATTTTCAAGATTAACTAGATGTTCTAGATCTATTGGTATCTCTCCTGTAAGTGAATTATCTGATAAATTCAGGGTTGTAAGGTTAATAAGATTGCCAATAGATTCAGGTATAGATCCAGATAAATTATTTCCTGAGAGATCTAATTCAATAGTATTATCTATAGAATAGCAGCTATCCCAAAGTGAGACCTCATTAATATTGCAATCAAATATGATTTCGTTCTTAATATAGCTTCCCCAGTTACAAAGTTGACCAACATTATTTATCCAATAATCCAAATTATTTTCAACATCATAAGGAGATCCATTGCAACTACCAATAGACATTTCAGATAATACCCATTCATTTGGGATTATATGCCAACTCCACGGATTGTTTATTCCACCATTACCTTCATTAAGAAAACCATTGATATGTAGTAGGCGATCATTTTCAGGAAGTGCTAACTGTGCATAACATTGTTCAATTAAATCTGAGTTATTTGTAGTTACAATAAAATTTGATTCATCATCCATATTATGAATTCCAACAGTAAAAAACACATAGCTGCTATCTAAGAAAGGATTACAGGAACTAGTATCTGCAGGAAATTCATAAACAAAATTTTGCCATTTCTCGCCGACAATTCTTGCTGGAAACCATGAGGAAGAATCAATATTCCCATTGTAACATTCCCAAGAACCTATAGTATAGGTTTCTTGATTTCCTAACCAACCAATGCTATCTGATAATGTATTTAATGTAATGGGTTCAAATACATTTACATTATCTGGGATTCGGAGATTGACTACTGTATTGAAGAAAGTATTTAAAAATGAATAGTCCGTTACAAGAGTATGTCCGACTCCTGGTTCCATTGCCAAGATCCATTTTGCTCCATCTGATCGGTGATCTAAAAATATATTCGTTAAATTTTCGAT
>CETG01430841.1_pt1 | contig 14891 bp, 12 predicted proteins | sample 361471 | NCBI WGS metagenome assembly CETG01 (sample SAMEA2622696, study PRJEB7988) | marine metagenome | isolation source: saline water (ENVO:00002010), including | reverse complement strand
AATGCGCCAATGGTGCAAACTGTTTTTAAAAATATGAACTTCATGTCATCATCAAGATTTCATGGCATGAATTGGTTGGCATTTTCACTGGCTCTAACTCTAAAAAGTCTTGCTAATACTAGCTTTGCACACATTAAACAAGAACTCCATTATATCAGACTATGACTGGCGTTTGCCCCTCTAAAACATGGTTAGACAAGGTCGGACAAGAGTTAGAATGAGCATCTAGTCTAACCTCTGAAAAGCATTGCTATAACTGGATATTCACACATTAAATAAGAACTCCATGATATCTCCTTCCTTGACAATATATTCTTTCCCTTCACTTTTTAACCAACCTTTATTTCTAGCCTCTGAGATAGAGCCCGCTTCTACAAAATTTTCGAAATTAATTGTCTGAGCCCTAATAAATCCTTTCTCAAAATCAGTGTGAATTACTCCTGCGGCCTCAGGAGCTGTCATTCCAGATTTAATAGTCCATGCTCTTGTTTCTTTCTCTCCAGTTGTAAAATAAGTCTTCAATCCTAATAATCTATAAGTAGCTTTTATAAGACTTTCTAAACCTCCCTCTTTTATTCCTAAACCTTCTAAATAATCGATTCTTTCCAAAAGTCCTAATTCAAGCAATTCAGACTCAACTTGTGCAGAAATTTTTACACTTTCAGAGCCTTCCTCTAATGCTATTTTATTAACATTTTCAGAAAAATAATTACCTTTAGCTAATTCATCCTCACCTAAATTAGTTGCATATATTATTGGTTTTCCTGTCAAAAGTCCTAAAGGTCTAATCAACTTTTCCTCTTCATTATTTAAGTCAACATCCCTTGCTGAACATCCTTTCTCAAGGTTTATAAGAATCTTTTCTAAAACACAATCTTCGACTTTTGCCTCTTCGCTTGTTCTAATACTTTTTTTTAATCTTTCACGTCTTTTCTCAATTTGTCCAATATCTGCCAAACCAAGTTCTAAATTAATAATATCAATATCTCTTAATGGGTCTACAGAACCTGATACATGAACCACATCTTGATTTTCAAAACAACGTACTACATGAACAATTGCATCTACTTCTCGAATATTAGCTAAAAACTTATTCCCTAAGCCTTCTCCCTTGCTCGCACCCTTTACTAAACCTGCAATATCTACAAATTCAATTCGAGTAGGTATTATCTCTTTACTTGAACTGATTTTCCCAAGGATATCTAATCTTTCATCAGGCACTGACACAGTTCCCACATTAGGTTCTATTGTGCAAAAAGGAAAATTTGCAGCTTGAGCTTTAGCGTTAGCTACAAGCGCATTAAAAAGAGTTGATTTACCCACATTTGGGAGCCCAACAATTCCAGCCTTAAGCATCTTTAAAAATGAAGTCACCTATCATGAAAGATTTGAGACCCAACAAACTAATTCCACTCTCTTAAAACAAGAAAAGGTTTACAAATGATTAGATCTTTTACAAGAATAAAGCATTCCGCGCTTAAAAAACCTCAAAAAGATTTATTTAAGAATTTGAGAAAATGATCTTCAAATCAAATTTCAAGAAGAAAAAAATAATAAAGATCTCAGCTTTTCTTCTTGTCTTAATAGGTGGATTGATCTTAAAGGTTGGAACAAAACAAAATGCCAAATCAAACCTTAATGAATTCATAACTTATGCTGAAAGTGGATATTTGCCAGGATTAGTAACTTCTAGTGGTGAATTACAATCAGAGAAGAGTGTAAATATTAGTCCTAAGAGGCAGGGGCTTGTTGAAGATATTTACGTTAAAGAAGGCGAAAAAGTAATAAAAGGTCAACTATTAGCAAAAATGAATGGTGGTGATTTGATATTTAGGATTAATGAACTAAAGTCTGAATATGAAACACAAAAATCTTATTTACAAAGAAGAGAGTTTTTATATTCTGAAGGTGCTATTAGTAAAGAAAGTTATGAAGAATATAAAAATCTTTTATTAAAAAGTGAAGCCCGTCTCAAACAAAGACAAGTAGAAGAAAATGAATTACATATTAGAGCACCCTTCCAAGGAATAATTACTAGCAGTTTTGCATTCCCTGGTTCTTTTGTAACTCCTACAACATCTTCTACTGCTTCAACTGGCGGATCTACAAGTACCTCAATAGTAGAACTTTCCCAAGGGCTTGAGGTGCTTGCAAAAGTTCCTGAAAGTGATATTGGACGCATTGCAATTGGGCAACAAGCAAACATAAAAGTCGATGCCTTTCCAGATCAAATATTCCTAGCAAAAGTTACTGAAATTTCTCCAAGAGCTATAAAAAGCAATAACGTCACCTCATTTGAAGTGACTTTGCTTCTAATTAAAAGGCCTCAAAAATTACGCATAGGGATGACAGCAGATGTCGAGTTTCAAACCGGAAAAACTTCTATTTCAACATTAGTTCCAACTGTGGCGATTGTTACCAAGAATGGAGTTCCTGGCTTACTTTTAGTTGGTCCTAACAATCAACCTAGATTCAATAAGGTTGAGCTGGGAATAAGCAGTGGGAGCAAAACAGCAATTATAAAGGGGGTAATGCCAGGAGATCAGATTTTCATTGATCTTCCTCCATGGGCTAAAAAATCCAAAGGTGAGTAACTAAATTAATTAAAAATTTTAATGAAGAAAAATGATTCTACAAAACCAATTCTGCTTCTAGTTGATGGACATTCTCTTGCTTTTCGTAGTTTTTATGCTTTTAGCAAAGGAGGAGAGGGTGGCTTAACAACTAAAGATGGAACACCTACTAGCGTTACTTATGGATTTTTAAAAAGTCTTTTAGACAATTGCAAATTTTTGAGTCCAGAAGGTATAACAATTGCTTTTGATACTGGAGAACCAACTTTTCGTCATAAGGCCGACCCTAATTACAAAGCCAATAGAGATGTTGCACCTGAAATCTTCTTCCAAGACCTTGAACAATTACAAGAAATTCTTCAAAACGATTTAAATCTATCTATCTGCACTGCTCCAGGATATGAAGCAGATGATTTATTAGGAACTTTAGCTAACGAAGCCTCTTCAAAAGGATGGCAAGTAAGAATCTTGACGGGGGATAGAGACCTATTTCAGTTGGTTGACGATCAAAAGAATATCGCTGTTTTGTATATGGGTGGTGGTCCATACGCAAAAAGCGGTGCTCCCAAATTAATAAAAGAAGTCGAAGTAAAAGAAAAGCTTGGAGTAGAGCCAAACAAAGTTGTTGATCTAAAAGCATTAACTGGAGACAGCTCTGACAATATTCCTGGAGTAAAAGGGGTTGGACCAAAAACAGCTATTAATCTTCTTAAAGAAAATGGAGATCTTAATGGTATTTATTCAACCCTAAGTAAATTAGAATTACTAGGAGAAAAATCCACACAAGGATGTATTAAAGGTGCCGTAAAGGAGAAACTAAAGGCTGATAAAAAGAATGCTTATTTATCAAGAGAATTAGCAAAAATAATTATTGAAGTCCCAATCAAAAATAAACCTGATCTAAAACTAAAGCAAATAAATATAAACAATTTAGAGAATTCACTTAAAGAATTAGAACTAACAAGTCTTATCAGGCAAATACCATTTTTCGAAGCCACTTTTTCTACAGGTGGGTTTAACTCAAATAAAGAAAATATTCAAGCAATAAATAAAAAAACTAGTATTAAAAGTAACCAATCAAAAGAAGAATTAATATCTTCAGAAGAGAATTCAATCCCAGATATTAAGCCTGAGTTAATAACAAGTGAGGATCAATTAGAAATTCTTACTAATAAATTAATGTTATATGAAGACATCTCAAACCCTGTGGCTCTTGATACTGAGACAACAGCACTAAATCCATTTAAAGCAGAACTAGTTGGGATTGGTGTATGTTGGGGAAAAGAATTAACAGATTTAGCATATATTCCAATTGGACATATTAAAGAAAAAGAAATATTAAATACTGAAAATAATAATCAATTATCTCTTGAAGTTGTTCTTAAATCACTCTCAAAGTGGTTGTTTAGTAAAAATCACCCCAAAGTTCTTCAAAATGCAAAGTTCGACAGATTAATTTTTCTACGTCATGGCATTTACCTTAAGGGTGTGACAATAGATACTCTACTTGCCGATTACTTATATGACTCAAGTTCTAAGCATAGTCTAGGTAGTATTTCTTTTAGAGAATTTGGATTTAGGCCAAAAGAATTCAAAGAATTAGTCGCCAAAGGGAAAACATTTGCTGAAGTAGATATACAAGAAGCGGGACTATATTGTGGGATGGATGTATATCTAACGAGAAAATTATCCCTTATTTTAAAAGATAAGTTGAAAGCTATGGGCAATGAACTAATACTTCTTTTGGAAAATGTAGAGCAACCTTTAGAGAAAGTACTTGCAGAGATGGAATCTACCGGTATAAGAATAGATATTCCATATCTTAAAGAATTATCTAATTCATTTAAAGAAAATCTTTCATTATTAGAGAGTAAAATACATAAAGAAGCAGGCTCTAAATTTAATGTAAATTCTCCTAAACAACTAGCTGTATTATTATTTGAGAATTTAGGTCTTGATAAGAAGAAATCTCGCAAAACAAAAACTGGGTGGAGTACTGATGCTTCGGTTTTAGAAAAACTATTCTCTGACCATCCAATAATTTCATTATTACTAGAGCATCGAACTATAAGTAAATTACTTACTACTTATATAGATGCTCTTCCCCAACTAGTTGAAGAAGAAAGTAAAAGAGTACATACTGATTTCAATCAAGCAGTAACCTTAACTGGACGTCTAAGTAGCAGTAATCCAAACTTACAAAATATTCCTATAAGAACTGAATTTAGTCGTAGGATTCGAAAAGCATTTATCCCAAAAGAAGGTTGGAAATTACTTAGCGCCGATTATTCACAAATAGAACTTCGTATACTTGCTCACCTTTCAAACGAAGAATCTCTTCAAGAGGCTTTTAGGGAAGGTAAAGATGTTCATTCTTATACAGCAAAACTTTTACTCGACAAAAACGACATATCTTTGGAGGAAAGGCGATTAGGAAAAACAATAAATTTCGGTGTTATATATGGAATGGGATCTCAACGTTTTGCTCGTTCTACTGGGGTATCTTTATCAGAAGCAAAACATTTTCTTGCAAGATATAAAGAACGCTATAACAAAGTTTTCAAGTTCCTAGAGCTACAAGAAAGACTTGCTTTAACCCAAGGATATGTATCAACCATTTTGGGGCGTCGCCGTTACTTTAAATTCGACAAAAATGGATTGGGTCGCCTTTTTGGAAAAGATCCTTTTGAAATAGATCTAAGTATTGCTCGTCGAGCAGGTATAGAAGCTCAACAACTAAGAGCTGCAGCCAATGCTCCAATTCAAGGCTCAAGTGCAGATATTATCAAAATTGCAATGATAGAACTTGCACAAAAATTAAAAGAAGAAAATTTACCTGCGAATTTAATTCTTCAAGTACATGATGAATTAGTACTAGAAGTAAACACAGAAGTTTTAGAAACTGTAGAAAACATAGTTATATCAACAATGGAGAATGCATTAAATTTATCAGTTCCGCTTCTAGTTGAAACTGGAATAGGCAGTAATTGGATGGATTGCAAATGATTTAACTTTAATTTTATATAAAGGCAAAGCTATAGGAACCACTCTTTGACAATAGATTCAGCTTCTTTTAATTTATGTTTGACTCGAAGTTGCTGAATATGCTTAAGGACAAGAAAAGGAATCCTAGAATTAGAAACTAAATCAAATCTTCCTGATTTATATAAATGGTCTTGATTAAGATCATTTGATGGTATTTTTTGGCCCATAATTTGACAAAGCAGAATACATAACCAATAAGCTTGTAAATAAATTTCTACGAGAACGAATACAAGCTGTATATTTAAAACCCTAATATAAGATGTGTTCTTTTAGGAAAAGAGAATTTTTTGTAAATTTATAGCAAGAAAAATCTATTCAAAAGAATTAAGAATATCAAATCTCAATCAAGCAACTCTGATGGTAGTAAAACTGAGGTCAATTTCCAATCATAAATGTTTTTTCTAGACCAATAAATTTTAATTGGCTTAGAGACTTCCATGATTTGACTGCTTACAACAAAGCTATTAATACCATTATAGTAAAGCTTGAATACATTACTTTTTTTTGCTTCAATATTTTCTTTTAAATTTAGTTTTTGACCTTCAGATTGATAAATCTTTCCTGAAGTTAAAAGCAAATGAAAGCCTTTAGGGCTAGCAATGTTCTCTACTATAGAATCAACTGTTTTATTTAGAATAGGATTAGCAATAATTATCCCTATCTCTGAAAATGGTGTATTTTCAATTTTACTAGCTAATTTATTTTGAAAAGCAGGTTTAAGTTGAGACTTTAGACTATTTCGAAAAGAATAGAAATCAATAAATCCATTCAATTTGGAGGAATTGTTGCTTTCTATAGCACCTTTAAATAAAAATAGTGAAAGATAGGGGGTAACGTATAAATACCCAAAGAACAAAAGGCTTAATGTAAGGATCTTATTTAAATATTTACTTTTATTAGCCTTCATTACTTAAAGAGCAATTTGTTTTCTCTGAAAAAGAGTAATTCACCGCAATACACATATAAAGACTAACAACCAAAATATCTGAAGTTTACTCTCAACATTTTCTTTCTATAAAAGTCTTTAAAGTCCAAACTTCTATTATCTTCATTTTAAAGGATGAACGCAATGGGCATTAAGGCTGATTGCGCCATATAAAGAAATGGAGAAAAATAATATCAGAACACGGAGGAACCAAGATGACGGTAGACACTCCACCTGAGTATTTAGTAGAAGCCAACTGATTTCTGGCCCCTGCTCCAACAGTCTCAATGAAATCTCGAGCCCATCGTCTGAAGCGACAAGGATCAATGATTTCCATCTATAAAAGATGGTTTTAGTTTGACAAGGATCAATGATTTAGGCGCGTCAAGCTAAACAGGCAAGTCAATTCAGTCGAGTCTTCTTTGCATCGTCTTAGGTGCCCTTATAGATGAACAAGGCTCAAACTTAGAACAATGGCCCCAGGGTGCTTGTTGCAGAATCTTCGAAAACTTTACTAATCCATGTAATAACAAAAGGGGGCTATCGAGCCCCCTTTTGTTATTACATGGATTTCCAACTATTAAGTATTAATGAGGACATCAATAGAACCTAATGTTTTGTTCTATTCTATAAAATAACTTTTATATTTAAATTTCTAATCAATGAATACTTTTGCGATTTTCTGTGGAATAGTAGGATCCGCTCTTTACCTTGTTTATTTCATCGGAGGCAAGAGTGATAATGATGGTCAAGGAGTAAACCAACCTGCTCAAAAATAATTAACTAAAATATAAAAGTAGTAACTAAGATTAAAGGCCATTATCAGTCCTTAAGAAGGGTAAGGCCTTATTCTATTAATTTTCTATTTATTGATTCTTTCATAAGAATGGTAAAAAAACCTATATGTTGTATCCGTAAGGCAAAATAGATCAGAGCAAGTCTATACAACTTTAGTAATCCTTATCCTGACAGCAAGTGTCTTTGCGACTAACAAACACTCTCACTAGAAAAATAGAAGAGTTCCATCCTCTCGTAGCAAATAAAGCAAGCATTTATTGCTGTGGGGTTACTGTTTATGACCTATGTCATCTTGGTCATGCTCGAAGTTACATTGTGTGGGACATATTGCGAAGATTTCTTATTTGGGAAGGATATGAGGTTACTTTTGTTCAGAATTTCACCGATATTGACGACAAAATCCTAAACCGAGCCTCCGAAGATGGGTGCACAATGAACGAAATTAGCGAAAAAAATATAAAAGAGTTTCATCATGATATGGATTCATTGGGGATCCTTAGACCAGATCGAATGCCTAGGGCAACAAAGTGTCTGCATGAAATTTGTTCGCTAATTAAAGTAATTGAATCGAAAGGTGCTGCTTACTCAATTGATGGAGATGTATATTTTTCAGTAAAAAAACATTCAAATTATGGGAAATTAAGTAAAAGAGATCTAGAGGCTCAACAATTAAATGCTGGGGGAAGAATTGAAGAACATGAAGAAGCTAAAAAGAAGGATTCATTTGATTTCGCTTTATGGAAAAAAGCTAAAAAAGGTGAGCCCAGTTTTTCGTCTCCATGGGGAAAAGGAAGACCTGGTTGGCATATTGAATGCTCTGCAATGGTTAGGAAAGAATTAGGCGAAACAATTGATATTCATTTAGGTGGGGCTGATTTAATGTTTCCCCATCATGAAAATGAAATTGCACAATCCGAAATAGCAAATGGTAAAGAGCTTGCAAAATATTGGCTTCATAACGGAATGGTTAATGTTTCAGGTCGAAAAATGAGCAAATCACTTGGTAATTTCACAACGATAAGGTCTCTTTTAAAAAGTGGGGTTTCAGCAATGGCCTTAAGGTTATTTGTGTTGCAAGTTCATTATAGAAAACCTTTAGACTTTAATAATGAAGCTCTAAAAGCTGCTACAAAAGGATGGGAAGGCCTTAATGAAGCATTATCAATAGGTTTTAAAAATTCAGATCTTTTAAAATGGCCTAAGTCTTATATCTCAAAGGGGAAATACATTCAATCAAAAGATCTTAATCTTATAGAAAAATGGCCTGAATATTATCAAAAATTTTTAAACTCATTAAATGAAGATTTAAATACTTCAGGAGCACTTTCTGTACTTTTTGAACTGGCTAAACCTTTACGCTCATTATCAAATGAGATCAAAAGGGGAACTCTTAAAAGTATTAATCAACAGAAGGAAATGGATTTATATTTTCGTTGGATGCTCCTATTACATCTTGCAGGAGTATTAGGAATAGAACCAGAGTTAGAGAAGGAAAACAGCCTAGAAACTAAACTAAGTCTAACTGAAATAAACTCTTATATAAAAGAAAGACAAAAAGCAAAGGCCGCTAAAGACTTTTCAAAAGCAGATGCTATAAGAGAAGATTTAAAATCTAATCACATAGAACTTATTGATAAGCCAGACGGAACTACAGACTGGATAAAGAATTAATTTATCTATAAAGTCAGATTTTAAGGATTTACAAAAATCTTGTCCAAGCTTAAAGAAGATAAAAACTTCTCAAAACTCTTTTAACTTTCCATTATAAATAAAAATTTTTCCATAGGTTTTCGCCTCTTAATGGGAGACTGGTATTAATTGCTTGCCTTCACAGAGTGAAAGCCATCAGCGTTCTTGGTTCAACTGGTTCAATAGGTACTCAGACACTAGAAATAGCTGAGGAGTTCCCAAATCAATTCAATGTAGTAGCTTTATCTGCTGGAAAGAATTTAGATTTACTCGTTCATCAAATTCAGAAACATAATCCTGAAGTGGTAGCTCTTGCTGATAAATCTCTTGTTTCTGAACTAAAAAACCGTCTAAATAATCTTTCAACTCCTATACGCCAGGAAAACTTTCCAATATTAGTAGGCGGTCCAGATGGTTTAAACACAGTTGCATCATGGGATCATGCTGATTTAGTTGTCACCGGAATAGTTGGGTGTGCTGGATTACTTCCTACACTTTCTGCGATCAAAGCGGGGAAAGACCTTGCCTTAGCAAACAAAGAAACACTTATTGCAGCCGGTCCAGTCGTCTTACCTGAATTGAGAAAGAGCGGAAGCAGATTACTTCCAGCAGATTCAGAACATTCAGCAATCTTTCAATGTCTTCAAGGAACTCCTTGGGCAGAGAATGCTCGTTTATCAACAGGAGTGCCAACTCCAGGTCTAAGGAATATCAAATTAACTGCCTCTGGTGGAGCATTTCGAGATTGGTCTACAAAAGATTTAAAAAGAGCAACCGTAAAAGATGCCACTAGCCACCCAAACTGGTCGATGGGTCGCAAAATCACAGTAGATTCGGCCACACTTATGAATAAAGGATTAGAAGTAATAGAAGCTCATTATTTATTTGGTATCGATTATGAAAATATCGAAATAGTTATTCATCCTCAAAGCATTATTCATTCAATGATTGAGTTATCAGATTCTTCAGTAATTGCTCAACTTGGATGGCCCGACATGAAGCTTCCTATTTTATATAGCATGAGCTGGCCAAGAAGATTAGAAACTCCCTGGAGGAAATTAGATTTAACTGAAGTGGGTCAATTAACCTTCCTCAAGCCAGATAACATTAAATATCCGTGCATGGAACTTGCATATGAAGCAGGTAAGACAGGAGGAACTATGCCTGCTGTTTTAAATGCTGCGAATGAAGAAGCAGTTGCTCAATTTTTAGAAGAGAAAATTCACTTTTTACAAATACCTATTGTGATAGAAGCTGTTTGTGAAAAGCATAAAAGCGAATTAAAAAATGATCCAAGCCTTAATGACATTTTATATATAGATGGATGGGCTCGAGAAGAAGTTAAATCTATAGTTTTGAAAAAGATATAAATTAATAATAAAAATAAATATTAAATTAATGAATAACTTAATAAGTCATCATCTATTACTTTGTGCGACACCAACAAAACCATTATGCCATAAAAGTAATATAGGAATATCTAGTTGGAATAAATTAAAGAAAGTCATAAAAGAACTAAACCTAGAGGATCCTAATCGGAAAGAGGGCATCGTCTTAAGAAGTAAAGTAGATTGCCTAAGAGTTTGCCAAGAAGGTCCAATTCTTTTAATTTGGCCTGAAGGTATTTGGTATGGAGGTATTACGCCAGAACGTATAGAATTAATAATTAAAAAGCATGTTATAGAAGGATCTCCATTAAAAGATTGGATAATTAAAATAAGTCCTATTTCTAAATTTAAATGTAATGATATATCAATTAATCTGACTTAGAAGCCATCTTTTAACAAGCAAATCTCCCCAACAACCATTCTCACCATGGAATCCATTATGACCTCCTTTTTCAGTTAAAATAAATTCTATTTTATTTTCTTCTTTTATCTTTTCTATCTCTTCTTTTAATTTCTCAAAGGATTCCGAAGGGACCCAAGGATCGTCTTTAGATTGGACAATAAGTGTTTGAGGTAGAATATTTCTTTTCTTCATTAGAGCATCAAAGGGTGAAGCTCCTTTGTAATAGTCATCAACATCCTTATAGCCCCATCTTTTTGAAGTAATTAGTGAATCAAATTCACGAATTGAGGAAATTGTTTTTCTATTTTCTTTTCTTAAAGACATTAAAGAGTTTTTTTCTTCTTGGGAAATACCAAATGGATCTTCAAGGGTTTGTCGAACAAGTCTCTTTAAAAGCCAAAATTGATAAATAAAGTTTCTTGGGCGCTCAATAGAAGCACTGCACATAGAAAGATCTAGAGGACTGCTAATACAAGCAAGGCCATCTAAAACTGAGGTGTTTACTGAAGATATATTTTCCTCATCCATACATGCATTTAACAAAATTGTTCCTCCAAGAGAAATCCCTACACCAAATAATGGAATAGAATTTTTATTAAGATGTTTTATTTGACTATTTTCATTTGCCAAAGATTTGCAAATACGCCTGGAATAATTAATTACAGGTATTAAATCACTATTGCATTTAGCCGAATAAGTACCTGCTGCCAAATACCTCCCTGGATCAGCGCCTCTAAGGTTCACTCTTAAAACAGAAAACCCTGACTCAAGCAATTCCAATGTCATTCTTCTCAATCCATTTCGGCGACTAGATCCTCCTAGTCCATGCAAAATTAAAACTAAACCAAGAATTTTATTGTCTTTTTTTGGGCGATCTAAAAGAGCTAATAAATGTCCTTCTGAATGAGCAGATACTGGCATTCCTTTAACTGGTATTTTAATTTCTTCGGCAGTTTCTATAGGTAATTTTTCAGAAACTAAAGTATCTCTAAGAGTCTGAAGATCTCCTCCTATCCAAGGAAAACGCTCTTTAAAAGGGCTTATCTCAAGTTTATTTAAAAGAAAAGATTGATAATATTTATTATCCTTTTCCACCAATACCAAGCTCCTTTAATTCAACTAAAAGATCACCCAAAACTTTCTTCGCATCTCCAAAAACCATTGAGGTATTTGGAAGATCAAATAAATCATTTTTTATACCTGAATAGCCTGCGCTCATACCTCTTTTAACAACAAATACTGTCCTAGCCTCTTGAACATCTAGAACTGGCATGCCATACAAAGGAGAAGTGGAGTCGGTTTTCGCCTGTGGGTTAACCACATCATTTGCACCAAGTATCAAAACAACATCAGTAGCTGGAAAATCAGGATTAATTACTTCCATCTCTTTTAATTGCTCATATGGAACATCAGCTTCTGCAAGAAGAACATTCATATGACCTGGCATTCTTCCTGCCACAGGATGAATGCCATACGTGACATCAATGCCGCTACTTTCTAAAGCTCTTGTAACTTCTCTAAGCGTATGCTGAGCCTGGGCAACTGCTAAACCATAACCAGGAACAATTACCACTTTTTCTGCCGCCTCGAGAGTCAAAGCACACTCTTCAACACTGCAACTAGTTATATTTGTATATTCACTATTTCCTTCTGAAGAAGAGGAGCTAGCGCCAAGCGCTCCTCCAAAAAGAACTGAAATTAAAGATCTATTCATTCCTTTACACATAACTTGGGTAAGTATTAGACCTGCCGCACCAACCATTGCACCTGCAACTATTAACAGTTGACTACCAACTACAAAGCCTGCTGCTGCTGCTGCTACACCTGAATAACTGTTTAGCAACGAAATAACTACTGGCATATCCGCACCACCTATTGGCAGAGTTACTCCGATACCAAGCAAGCCTGAACCAATTACTAACAACCAAAGTGCGCTATTACTTGCATTTAGCAACTCAACTATTGCAACCAAAGAAATCACAGCAAAAGCAATATTAACTACATGTCGAACTTTGCTCTGCATCCATGCTGGAGTTGAAAGCCAACCTTGAAGCTTAGCCATTGCAACTATCGAGCCTGAAAAAGTAATAGACCCAACAAAAACTGAAACAGCAATTGATATTGATTCAACTAAGTCCTTGGTTAAAATTTTTGTTTCTGCTGAGACAGGGAAAAGAGCTACACCAATAGCCACAAGTAAAGATGACATCCCTCCACAGCCATTAAATAGAGCAACTGTTTCAGGCATTGCAGTCATAGGGACCCTTTTGGCGGTGATCAACCCAAGTGATCCACCAATTGCAGAACCCAAAATTATCCATACCCATGCATTTAAGGAAATTCCATTAGTTGCAATTGAGTCAAACAAGACTCCAACCACAGCAAGGGTCATTGCGAAAGCCGCTAAAAGATTTGCCTCTCTTGCTGATCTAACTTTAGAAAGACCTTTAATACCAATAGCGAGAAGAAGTACTGCTAAAAGATCAATAAATGACTTAAGAAGTAAAGCAATATTCATAATGATTACCTATTTTTAGATGCTTTACGGCTAAACATTGCAAGCATCCTGTCAGTAACAACAAAGCCTCCAATAACATTAAATAGAGCAAACCCAAGAGCTATAGATCCCATTAAAAGCAAAGTGGTATTTCCATCTGCTCTAGTAATTAAAGTCAAAGCAGCCAGCATAGTTATTCCTGAAATAGCATTAGCCCCACTCATAAGTGGAGTATGCAAAGTTGGTGGGACCTTCCCAATTAATTCAAGGCCAAGAAGACTCCCCAATATCAGCACCCAAAGTGCTTCACTTAAAAAAGACATTAATCATCTCCTCCTGATAAGAGAACATTCGAATGTCTAATATCTCCATTTTTACTAATCAAGGCTCCATTAATTAATTCATCTTCAGTATTAAGTGCTAATGATCCATTTGTAATCAAAGGATTTAAGAGAGCTAACAAATTCCTAGAATATAAAGAGCTTGCATGATTGGGCACACTTGAAGGCAAATCAGAAGCCCCAACAAGTTTTACTCCTTTTCTTAAAATAGTTTCTCTTGCTTTTGTACAAGCACAATTCCCACCTTGTTCCACAGCCAGATCAATAACTACTGAGCCAGGCCGCATTCGATCCAGCATCTCTTCATCAATTAAAAGAGGTGCTTTCTTTCCAGGTACCTGGGCAGTACATATTGCTACATCAGCTTCAGCTAAATGATCTGATAGCTTTTGCCTTTGAGCAATTAAGAACTCTTCAGAAGCCTGATTTGCGTAACCTCCAGACTCAGATGGTTTGTCTTCGATCTCAGGCAATTCAATAAATCTTGCTCCCAAAGATTCCACTTGTTCTTTAACTACTAGGCGAATATCACTTACATACACAACAGCTCCTAATCTTTTTGCTGTCGCAACTGCTTGCAACCCTGCAACACCTGCTCCAAGGATTACTACTTTCGCAGGTTGAACAGTCCCTGCAGCAGTCATTAGCATTGGAAAATATCTATCTAAAGCACTTGCAGCCAAAAGGACTGCCTTATAACCAGCAATATTTGCCTGAGAAGAAAGTGCATCTGAAGATTGCGCACGACTGATCCTTGGCAGTAGTTCCAAGGCAATTGCAGATAAATTTGAAAATTTTAAAGAATTTACAAGATTCTTATTTCCATATGGATTCAAGAGGCCAATAACAAGAGTTCCAGGATTTAGTTTTTTCAAAAGTTCATTTTTTGGGCTTTGAACACAAAGGAGCACATCACAATTTCCTAAAGCATTTTCATCACCTGGATCTACTAATTGAACACCTAGCTTTTCATATTCTTTATCCAAAAAACCAGCAGATATTCCAGCACCCTTCTCAAAAAAAACATTACATCCCAATGATAAAAACTTCTTCGCTGTCTCTGGAGTGAGAGCAACTCGAGTCTCTCTTTCTGAGGACTCCAATGGAACAAAAAACTTAGGCAAGGTAAATTCTTTCTCTAACAATTGTGAGAATACAGGCTAAAAAGGTTTTAATCCTGACAACTTTCCTCAAGAAAGGTTTTCCTAATAAAGATTTTTAGCTATGAAATA
>CETG01168875.1_pt1 | contig 14898 bp, 9 predicted proteins | sample 361471 | NCBI WGS metagenome assembly CETG01 (sample SAMEA2622696, study PRJEB7988) | marine metagenome | isolation source: saline water (ENVO:00002010), including | reverse complement strand
GCTGGGTTTAGAACGTCGTGAGACAGTTCGGTCCCTATCTTCCGTGGTCGAAAGAAGGTTGAGGAGAGCTGCCCCTAGTACGAGAGGACCGGGGTGGACGAACCTCTAGTGTTCCAGTTGTTCAGCCGTGAGCATTGCTGGGTAGCTACGTTCGGACAGGATAACCGCTGAAAGCATCTAAGTGGGAAGCCCCCTCCAAGATAAGCCTTCTCTTTCGTAAGAACTAAAGGGCCGTGGAAGACCACCACGTTGATAGGCCGGGTGTGGAAGCGCAGCAATGCGTGGAGCTAACCGGTACTAATCGCCCGTGAGGCTTGACATATATTTTCGCTCGTCATTACCAGAGGGCATCCAGTCCTCATTCAATTCATCAACAACGCAGTTTTCATGAGCAACATGTCCCGTCTGGGACCAGAGTTGCTCGGTGACAATAGCGGAGGGGCTCCACCCGTTCCCATTCCGAACACGGAAGTTAAGTCCTCCAGCGCCGATGGTACTGCAGGGGAAACCCTGTGGGAGAGTAGGTCGTCGCCGAGCTTTAATTTAGAGAAACGCCCCGTAGCCTCGTGCTGCGGGGCGTTTCTGCTTGGGCTTGGTTGATAGCAACTTAGCGTCGTCTGACTAGCCGCTTGAGCTCGCCCAATTCTTGGTGCTTTAAGAGCAGGCAGGTAATCAAGTAACTGGCCGCAGCAGCGACGGCAATAGCGGCATAAGGCACAGCTAGCTGTTGGGCTCCATTGAGTTGTTCAATGGCGAGCAGCTCTGAACCTGCGATGATGGCTCCTGCCATGGCGGCTGTGGCGATGAGGGACTTGAGCAGCGAAGCTCCGGTGACCTGATCGCCGATGTTGCCCAGGTGCTGGCGCAAGCAGATCCCGAGCAGCAGGGTCTGGAGCATGGCAGAGAGAGAGTTGGCCAGGGCGATGCCGCCCAGATCGAAGCCCGGCGCGAGGCTGTAGCACAACGAGATGTTGGCGATCATGGCCACAAATGCGATGTAGACCGGCGTCTTGGTGTCCTTGTAGGCGTAATAGACCGGCACCAGTACCCGGGACAGGGCAATGTGGGTGAGGGCCAGGATGTGGAAGGCGATGGCGTAGGCGGTAGTGGCTGAGGAGACCGCGCCGAAGGCGCCGCGCTCGAACAGCAGTGAGGCGGTTTCTCGGCCGAACAGTAACAGCGCTGCTGTCACCGGAAAGCAGACGAAGCAACACAGCCGAATGGAGTACATCAAGGTGTCGGTGACCTTATCGCGGGCACCCAGGGCGGCGTCGGAAGCGAGGCTGGGGAGAGCTACGGTTGAGATTGCGACGGCAAAGACTCCGAGGGTGAGCTCAAGTAGGCGCTGGGAGTATTGGAGCGAGGACACAGCGCCTGCGCCCAGCCCCCAGGCGATGGCCTGGGAGATCAGCACGTTGACCTGGTAGACGCCTGCGCCGAACAGGGTGGGGATCAGCAGGATTAGGGCGCGTCGGACAGAAGGTCCGATGTGCAGGTCCGGATTCCAGCGAAAACCCAGCCGAAAGACGAAGGGGAGTTGGAAGAGGAGCTGCAGTAGTCCTCCCAGAAGTACCCCAATCGCGAAGCCGTAGGAGGGGTCGGAGAACTGGGTCGCGAGCAGTAGTGCCGAGATGATAATGCTCAGGTTGAGCAGGACACTGGTTAGCGCGCTGACCCAGAAGATTCGGTAGGTATTGAGTATTCCCTGGGCGATGGCAGCCCACGAGACCAGAGCAACATAGGGAAACATCCAGCGGGTGAGCGAGGTGGTGAGAGCCTGAGCTTCGGCAGCGATGGGCTTGCCGCCGATCAGCGAGAAGGCGCCGACGATGATCCCTGCGCCGAGGACGCCCAGGGCACTCAGGGCACTTAGTGCCAGCAGCGATAGGTTGAAGAATCGGCGGGCAAAGCGGAAGGCCTGTTCTTGGCCGTGCAGTTCTTTTTGTTCGGTGAAGATGGGGATGAAGGCGGCGCTCATGGCTCCTTCGCCGACCAGCCGACGCAGCAGGTTCGGAATCTGAAAGGCGATTCCAAAGGCATCGGATGAGAAGCTGGTGCCCAAGAAGTGAGCGCGTACCTGTTCACGGACCAGGCCCAGCAGCCTTGAGCCCATGGTGATGGTGCTCATGCCCAGGGCCGAGCGCAGCAGCTTGGAGCGCCGCTCGCTCGATTCCCGCTTATTGTTCAGCGCTTCAGTTTCTGTCATCTGGCTCCAGCGTCTTCGACTATAGTGTGCCCGCCTGCGGCCGCGCGTGCTCGTAACGCTGCGCTTTGCGGCAACTCAATGATGGCTAGAGGCAGCAACGAGGCTGTTCCAGGAGGCGATGTGATGAGGCTCTTTCGAAGTTTGTCTGCTGTGTTTTGCTCGATGCGACCGCAGTTGGGAGGACTCCAGGCCAGCTCCGGACATGCTAGGCACCTGGTGGCGCCGGTCATGAGGAGCTTGGCTGTGTTGGTTATGGTTGCTACCGGTCTGGGTTTGCTCGCCTGTTCGGAGACTGAGCTGCGGCTTATCTATGAGGAGCCCACCTTCTACGAGCAGCCAGATGCTCTCGCCCCGACGCGTTGGACTGACACCTTCCAGCAGCGCACGGTGGAGGCCTCTGACATCTTGTTTGTGGTGGACAGCTCCTGCTCGATGCAGGACGAGCAGGAGGAACTCGCCGCCAACTTCGAGAGCTTTATTCAGACTTTCGTCAACAGCTCGACCATTGATTATCACGTGGGCGTTGTTGAGGGAGCGCTCAATGCTGACGACTCTGAGAATTGGGGGATTCTTGAGCAGCTGCCTGACGGGAGCCGTTGGATTGACCCCGACACCGGAAGCAGTGCTGATGACAAAATTGCCGCTTTTACCGAGATCTCAAATGTTGGCACGGACGGCCCGGCAAGCTGTGAGATGGGTCTTCAGGCTGCTCGCTCCGCGCTCTCTTATCAGAGCTATCCGGGACGGCCTAATGAAGGTTTCTATCGGGAGGAAGCATTGCTTTCATTGGTGATCTTGAGCGATGAGCCTGACCACGGCCAGGACTCGGGCGATCCGCTGTTTGGCGGCGGTGGTTGTGGTGGCGTACACCCCGATGAGTTTATTCCCTGGTTCCTCTATGACCTTAAGGGCCAACATAATCAGGACCTACTGGTCTTTACCGGCATCGTTGGCGACCGGCCTGGTGGATGCGGAGACTCGAACAATGGTGCGGATGAGGGCGCCGGTTACTGGGAGGTCATCGACGGGGTTGAGGGTAACTTCCTGTCTATCTGTGACGATGATTGGTCGGAGTTTCTTACCCAGCTGGGCTTGGAGTCGGCTGGCCTTAAGCGCTCCTTTCACTTGAAGCGGAGTCCTTCGGTCAGCAGTCTGTCGGTGACGCTGAATGGGGTCGAGGCAGACTCTGCGATCTGGAGCTATAACCCAATAACCAACGCCATCGACTTTCCTGTTGAGCACATGCCTGAAGAGCTGGCGATGATTGAGGTGAGCTACTTCCTCATTGAGGATCAGGGGTCTACCGCACCTCCGGAGTAGCGGCGAGGACGTCGCTCTTCCTCACCGCTTTTTCTTGCGATGGTCGCGAGTCTTTCTCTCTCGCCAGATTCTTAGCCGTTCTTGCAGCATCTTTTCGTAGCCCTCTTCGCTGGGGGTGTAGAAGCTGCTGTTGAGCAGAGCTTCGGGCAGGTAGTCCTCAGCTACGTAGTCGCCCTCGTAGGCGTGGGGGTTTGCGTACCCCTCTCCATAGCCAAGCTGTTTCATCAGTGAAGTAGCGGCATTTCGGAGCTTTTTTGGTACTGGCAGAGCGCCATGTTTACGAACCGCTGCGGCGGCCGCGAAATAAGACTTGGTGGAGCTGGATTTGGGGGCGGTGGCGAGGTAGATGGTCGCCTGGCTAAGTGGGTAGCGTGCTTCCGGAAGGCCCAGGAAGTGAACTGCATCTTTGGCTGAGATTGCAATCTGTAAGGCCCGCGGATCGGCCAGGCCGACGTCTTCAGAGGCGAAGATCACCAGCCTCCGGGCAACGAATAAAGGGTCTTCGCCAGCCTCGATCATTCGTGCCAGGTAGTAGAGCGCGGCGTCAGGATCGCTGCCTCGCATCGATTTGATGAAGGCTGAGATGACGTTGAAGTGCTCTTCACCGCTGCGGTCATAGAGGATGTTGTCAGCTCCGAGAGCCTCAGCGATTTCCTCAGCAGACAGGGGCTCGAGGCCCATGGGTCGCTCGCGGAAGTGGAGTGCGATCCGCTCGACTGCACCCAGGCAGCGGCGCGCATCGCCTGCCGCATGGCCAGCGATACGCTCGAGCGCTGATTGGCTGAGCTCAAGTCCGAGGCTGCCCACTCCCCGCTCCTGATCTGCTAAAGCTCGCCGGGCCAGTTCGGTGAGCTCGATGGTTTCCAGCGGTCGGAGTACATGGACGGCGCAGCGGCTTAGTAGAGCGCTGATAACCTGAAACGATGGGTTCTCTGTGGTGGCGCCGACCAGAGTGATAAGGCCTGCCTCAACGTGCGGCAGGAAGGCGTCTTGCTGAGCCTTGTTGAAGCGGTGGATTTCATCGACAAAGAGCAGCGTCCGTGCCGATGGATCGGTTCTCTTCCGTTGCTCACTGCGGGCAATGATTTCGCGTAGTTCTTTAACCCCTCCAAGGACCGCAGAAAAGGGCTCAAAGTGGGCGTCGCTTAGTTCGGCCAGCAACCTTGCCAGAGTGGTTTTTCCGCAGCCCGGAGGGCCCCACAGGATCATGGAGATGAGCTGATCGGATGTGATGAGCCGGCGCAGCGCTTGTCCTTCGCCGAGCAGATGCTTCTGCCCGACCACCTGATCAAGGGATCGGGGCCGCATCCGCTCAGCGAGAGGTTGGTGAAACAGGTTGGGGAGGTCGCTGCGATTCACCCGCGGACAATAACAGGGTGTATACACAGGGTGATCTTGGAAGCGTTACCTACCAGTTCTGCTAACTCCCGACTGTTGACTCTCTTCAGCGAGGAGCGCAGACGTTATCTGCTGGGGGTGATCGCTCTGGTATTCAGCAACGGTGCTGCTGCAGCAATTCCTTATTTGACCAAGGTGGCGGTTGATCTTCTTGATTCGGCCACCGCGGATGCAAGCGATCTGGGGACTGCTTTGTCCTCTAGCGAGGTCCTTAACGCTCTGCTGGGTTGGATCATGGCCATCGTTGCTGCGGCTGCCGTCATGGCTTTTTTTCGGGTCCAGTCGCGGGTCTACATCTTTGATGGCGGTCGGCAGCTCGAGTTTCGGATTCGCAACCAGCTTTTTGCCCACCTGCAGCGACTGGGGCCGCGTTTTTATGGTGGGCTCTCGGTGGGTGATCTGGTCTCCCGATGTACCAACGACATCATGGCGATTCGCTTGCTTGGCGGCCCGGGGGTTCTCAACGCAGCTAATACGGTCATTGTCTATGTCGTAGCCATGATTCCAATGCTGTTGCTGGATGCGGGGATCACGGCCCTTGCCCTGATGCCTCTGTTGCTTCTGTTCGGCCTGACTCGGTTTATTGGGCCGGGCATCTATAAGGCCTCGTACCGGGCTCAGGAGGAGCTATCAAGGCTGTCGGAGCAGGCCACGGAGACCATCGCTGGGATCGGCGTGATTCAGGCCTTTGCTCGAGAGAATGAGCGTCAGAGCTCTTTCGCGCAGGTCTCTGAGAGTTATCGTCAGGTCTATCTTCGCTGGGTGCTGTATCGGGCCGTTTTACTTCCAATTGTTGCGGGCATGGGCGGCCTGGGCACGCTTGGTGTTCTATGGTTCGGCGGCCGAGCCGTCATTGATGGCAGTTTGAGTCTTGGTGATCTGGTGGCCTTTCTCGGCTATCTGACCCTGCTGATGTGGCCGACAGTCGCGCTGGGTTGGCTGGTGAGCATGTGGCAGCGTGGTCGGGCAGCCATGGATCGGATCAGTCAATTGCTCGATACCCCCCCGGAGGTCAACCCACAGCTGGATGAGCCACCTGCCCTGGCTCTCGACGGTGCCATTGAGTTTGCTGGACTCAGCTATCGTTACGGGGACGGCGAGGAGGTCTTGCAGGACATCAACCTGCGCATCGAGCCTGGAGAGAGGGTGCTCATTGTTGGCCCTTCCGGTGCAGGCAAGTCGACCCTGGTCTCGTTACTGGCTCATCTCGCCGCGGTTCCGCGGGGCTCAGTTCGACTCAGTGGGATGGACATCAATGACCTGCCCTTGTCGTGGTTACGATCTCAGGTTGCCTTTGTTCCTCAGAGCCCCTTTCTGTTCAGCATGACGGTTGGGGAAAACATTGGCTTTGGACTCAAGGAGGCGCAGCAAGACCGGATCCATGCTGCGGCTCAACTAGCTGGACTTGAGGCTGAGATTGCGTCTTTTGACGCAGGCTATGAGACTCGAATCGGCGAGCGGGGCGTCAGTCTTTCCGGTGGTCAGCGGCAGCGCATGACCATAGCTAGGGCAGCGGTGCTCAATCCGGTGATCTGGGTCTTCGACGATTGCCTCTCTTCCGTGGATGCAGGCACGGCCAAGAACATTCTGGCCAGTCTCAGTAACCGGACGGATCGGAGCACTGCACTGTTTGTTTCTCATCGCTTGCTGGGTTTTGAGGCTGCCGATCGAATTGTGGTCTTGGAAGAGGGACGGATTATCGAGCAGGGCAGTCACCTTGAATTGCTGGCGGCCGGTGGCTGGTACGCCCGGCTCTACGCGAGACAGCGTCTTGCCGATGACGTTGCTGCTCCCGCAGAGACGGAGACTCCGTTGGCAGAAGAGCTACTGCGATGAGAGGTCGCCGCCGGACTGGGGACGGGGAGCGAAGCTGGAGCGGCAGCGACTGGAACCTGCTGCTTCGGCTGCTGCCCTTTGCTAGGTCCCACTGGAAGCCCCTGGGTCTGTCTATGTTGCTGTTGCCTCTGGTGTCTGCCAGCCAGTTGGTCCAGCCGTTCCTGTTGAAGGTGGCCATCGATGGACCGATCGCTGAGCGCGACAGCAAGGCTCTGCTTGGCGTGGTTGGCTTGCTTATTGCCGCCCTGCTCGGACAGTACCTGCTGCAATTTGTGCAGAGTTTCAGCAGTCACGTGGCTGGCCAGGGCATCGTCCATGAACTAAGGGTCGCAGTGCACGGTCAGCTGCTCAGGATGAGCAACCGCTTCTTCCTGCGTAATCCGGCCGGGCGGCTGCTGACTCGCTGTACCAACGATGTCGAAGGCATCGGCGAAATGTTTGCTGCCGGGTTCTTGATGTTGTTTGCAGATCTGCTGCTGCTGCTGGGCATCTGTGTGGCCATGCTGTGGCTCGATCTGCGTCTTGCCCTGGTGACCTTTGCTTTTCTGCCGGTCCTGGTGCTTGGCACTGGATGGTTTCAGAAGAAGCTGCGCCATTGCTACCGGGAGATTCGCCGACGTACTGCGATTCTCAATAGCTACCTGCAGGAGAGCATTTCAGGGATTCGAGTAATTCAGCTCTTTGGTAGAGAGGAGCGTACCGTTCGTAACTTTGAAGAGCGGAACATCGCTCTGATCAGCGAGAACTTCCAGAGCATTCGGCTGGACGCAATTCTGTTTGCCTTTGTCGAGATGATGCGTCACGTAGTGACCGCAGCCTTGATTTGGTATGCGGCAGAGCCGATCCTGGGCCGCGATCCGGGCTTGAGCTTTGGTGTTCTGGTGGCCTTCCTCGATTACCTTAGTCGCTTCTTTCAGCCGATCCGTGATCTCAGCCAGAAAGTGGCCTCTTTGCAATCGGGCTTGGCTTCGTCCGAGCGCATCTTCGCTCTCCTTGATGAGACCGACTGGATCGAAGACTTCAGTGGCGGTGACCGTGCTCAGCTTAAGCAGACCTTGGCGCTTAAGGGCGCTCTATCTTTTCGCGATGTGCACTTCTGGTACCAGCAACAGGAGCCGGTGCTGCGGGGCTTTGATCTGGAGGTGAGCGCTGGCGAGCGGGTGGCTCTGCTCGGTGTTACGGGGGCAGGCAAGACCACAGCGTTGCGTCTGGTGAATCGAGTCTATGACGTTGAGTCTGGACAGGTGATGCTGGACGGTGTGGATGTACGGCAGCTGCGTCTGTCTGAGCTGCGCCGTGCGGTCGGAGTGGTGCCGCAGGACGTTTTTCTGTTCATGGGCAGTGTTCGCCACAACTTGAGCCTCGGCATGCCGATTAGTGATGAAGAGCTGTGGACTGCTCTAGAGCGGGTTGGTGCTGCGGAATTGGTGCGGCGCCTGGGGGGGCTCGATGCTCAGCTCGGCGAGCGAGGTGGAAACATTTCCGCTGGCGAGCGGCAATTGCTGGCCTTTGCCCGCGTCCTTTCCTACGATTCCGCGGTCCTGCTCCTGGATGAGGCGACTTCTAATGTCGACTCCTTTGCGGAGCAGAAGATTCAGGAGGCGATTGCGACGTCAATGAACGGAAGAACGACCCTGGTTGTCGCTCATCGCCTCTCCACTTTGCGGGAGGTAGATCGCATTGTGGTGCTAAATCAGGGTCGTGTGGTCGAGGACGGCTCCCATGCCGAGTTGCTCGCGGCTGGTGGCATTTATCACAGGTTTTTTGAGAGCTATTTTGCGGTGGATTCTCCGCAGCAAGGTGCTTTCGGAGTGGAGCAGGGGTGAGGTCAATGAAGCGGGGCTGGGGTGTTTTCGTGGTTCTGGTGGTGCTGGCATCGCTGCTCTGGGGGGAGTATGGCAATCAGCTGCGCGCCATGGCGGAGCGCGGTGATCTCAACGCTGAGGATTCCAGGCACTTTTTTCCTCCGCAGGACCCTACCGCTGATGCCATTTTTAGTGCCGCCCGTGCACACCTCGCCAGACTCACCGTGGTGGCGGAAGAAGCGCCTGGCTTGCCTGCCCAGGGACTGCAAGAGCCATCGTCTGAGCCCCAGTCAGTGGCAGCGATTGTTGACGCTAGGGCTGCAGTTGAGCCGCTAGAGTTGGGTGATCGCAGTTGGCTGCTGAGTCTCTACCTTCCGGGTGCCTTTCCCGCCCAGACCCCTCCTCCTCTGGTGAAGATTGAAACTGGAGTTGCAGCCGCGGTTGACCGTTTGTGGGAGCAGCTGCCTGCTTCCCGCAGGACTGCTGAGGGAGCTGCGCGGCTTCGCTTCAAGCTGGACCTGCTGCGGGGGCCGGAGCGGCCCTTTCCTTTTGACGGCGGCTTTAGAGGAGTGGCTCTCGATAAGGGCCTCGATGGCATAGTTCTTCGTCACCCCAAGCGTGGGGTGGCGTATTTTCCACCGTCCTGGGGAGTGGAGCAGGAGTCTTTTCAGAAGAAGCGCAGGAAGTACAACTCGCTGCCTCGCCGGGGGATCCATGGGAGGGCTCGCCGGCTTGCCCGCGAGCATCTGGGCTGGACTAAGGCGGAGACTCGCTCAGCCGCCTTTGCCGCCTTTCGCAGCTGGTCCTGGGTTGAGGCTTCGTGGGGTGGCGGTCCTGCCCTGCCGCTTGCTCGTGCCAATACCGACGCTCCAGAGCCGGTCGCAGAGGTACTTCGCAAGCGCATTGATCTGGCCGCGGATTATCTGAAGCGAGAGACAGCCTCGGACGGTCGTCTGACCTACGACTACAAGGCCTCCTGGGATCGCGATGTTGGCGGCTACAACATTCTTCGGCATGCGGGAACCGGTTATTCGATGTTCCAAGCCTATCGGCTCAGTGGTGATGAAGAGCTCTATCAAGCGGCGAGCAGGGCCGCCGATTTTTTTCAGCGGCAGATGCGTGAGGACGATGATCATCCAGGTGAGTATTTCGTTGTCTGGAAGCGACGGCGTGCCAAGCTCGGTGGCATTGGATTGGGTCTTTGCATGTTGGTTGAGCAGGCCAAGGCGCGGCCTGGCAGCGTCAGTCCCAGGCGGCTCGAAGGGATGGCTCGACACATTGAGCGGATGCAGAACCCCGACGGCTCCTTTGAGTCATTCTTCAATTATGACGACCGGCGTCCTTCGATTCGTAAGAGCATTTACTACTCGGGTGAGGCGATCCTGGGCCTGGTCCGCCTGCATCAACTTACCGGCGATCCGCATTGGCTCAAGATCGCGGTTAAGGGGGCTGACTACCTAGTCAATAAGCGCTGGGTCTCTTTGGGCCTGCGCATCTACATTCCGCCAGATGCCTGGTTACTGCAGGCTCTTGAGGAGATGGATCGGGTTGCTCCCGATGAGCGTCGCTCAGAGTATGCGTTCGCCATCGGTGAAGTTATTGCTGGGATGAAGTTGATGGACCCTGAGCGCACCCCTCCCGATTTGCTTGGCGGTGGACTAAGTGGCCTGCAACGGCTACCACATGCTGCAACTGCTGGTTCTTTTGGTGAGGCCCTGACTGCTGCGGCTCGTCTCGAAGCTCGGCGCAGACCGGACCAGGATCGCTTCCTTACCTTTGCTCTGCGCAATGCCAGGTTTCAGCTGCGTAATCAGTACATGGAGGAGAACTCGTATTACCTACCCAACCCGGAGCGATCCCTGGGCGGCTTTCGTATGTCGCCCGATTATGGAGAAGTTCGCAACGATCACGTTCAGCACAACCTATCAGGCCTTTTTGGGCTGCTCGACATTCTCGACCCTGAGGCTCCAGATATAGGCTTGCAGTTGCCGGAAGGGCAGCGAGTTGCGCTGCCAAGCGCGGGAAGGAGCCAGCCATGATGGACCGCCTCAGGCCAGCTTTTTTTGCGGCACCTGGCGTGCTTGCCGCAGCAGTACTGCTGTTTGGCGCGCTCAAGCGCATCGATCCTGAGCCTCCCCAGGGAGTACCTGCTTGGGGAGCCGACAGTTTCACCGTGGTCGCCTGGCTCGGCCTTGCCGGGCTGTTCGTTGCCACCGCTCTGGCCAGGCGGCAGCCACCGGCGTTGGCAGCGGTCGCGCTGGCTGCACAGTTGTTGCTGGTGAGCGCTGGGGCGACCCTGGTGCTGGCGGTTGCCGCTGAGTGTCAGAATTATTGGGATGCTTTTCACTTTGCTTCGCTTGCCTGGACCTTTGCGTTAGCGGCTGTGTTGGCGTTGCTGGTAGTACGGCGGGCTGCAGCCCTGGGTTCCGAACTTGCTCAGCAACTCAAGGCGCCGGCGGTAGCATCTTTGTTGGTGGCGCTGTTGTGTTGGGCCTGGACCTGGTCGAGTGCTCTACAGGGCTTGGTGAGCGAGATCGCCAGGACGCTGTATCTGGCGACCCATGGTTGAACTCAATTTCACTTCTGTGCTGGTTGTCTCAGATCTCCACCTGCGGGGGCCCGAAGATCCTAATCAACAGCTTTTCTCGAGCTTCCTGACCGAGCGCGTGGCGGCGGACCCGAGCTGTGTTTTACTCATTGCTGGCGATCTTTTTGACTTCTGGTATGCCATCGATGCACAGGTACCTCCCCACTGTCAGGAGCTCTTTGAGCGCCTCACCGAGTTGCCCTCAGTTCATTGGCTTGAGGGGAACCACGACATCGGTCAGAGCAGGGTCCTCCCCCGCCAGGGAGGTCTTTCCATTCATGCCAGATCGTTGAGCTTCAGCTGCGGCTCGCACTCGATCCACCTGTGCCACGGCGACCGGCTTGATCGGGCCGACCTGGGCCACCGAGTGTTACGTTCGTTGATGGATTCCCGCGCCGTGCACCGGCTTGCTAGAGGCATCGGCGCGGCGCGGGTTCAGAGCATCGGCGCCGCGCTGTCGGAGCGAGCACGAAGCGGGCGCGGACCAATGGATCCTCGCGATCCTCGTTGGCTCCAAGCGGCCCGCGCCGATGCCGCAGAGCGACAGTCCCGAGGGGTAGGGCTCAGCGTGCGAGGACATGGTCACTACCTGGGCTGGTGGCCAGAAGGGCTGATCTGCCTGGGAGACTGGCTTGAGCTGCACAGCTATCTTGAGCTGAGCGCTAATGATTCCACCCCTCGGCTTAGGTGTTATCGGCCGGGAGCCGCTCAAGACCCGGTGCTATGTAGCCGCCCGCGGGGGGAAGTGCGAGAGGATGGAGCTCGTCGCTCAGCCTGAGCAAAAAGCGCTCCTATTCGATGGGTCGTCTCCAGCTGTTGGGCTTTGCTTAGAGCTTGCCGAACATTCCTCCTGCGGGGGGCGGGACCAGGGACTCACCAGGCGGTTCATGGCCTTCGTTGTCGCTTGAATCGTTGCCGCTGTAGCCGGAGTCATCTCCTTCCACACGTGCGGCACGATATCGCCGCGGATGACGGGCCGGGGTGGGTTGAGAGGTGGTCCCTAGGGGCTTATCTGCTACCGCTGGGGATGTCTTCACTGCGGTAGAGTCTGAGTCGCTGACTTCCGGCGCGGAAGCGGTTATCGATTCATCTTGCGGGCTCTCTTCTCGAGGCTTACGGCCGAAGCCAGTCAGGCGACGCAGTGTCCCTAGCAAAGCGCCTTCACTACGTCCGGCCTCGTCGACTTCTGCAGCTGTAGACTTCTCAGCGACTGGTTCGCTCGCAGTCCTTGATTGTTCCGGCTCCGGCGCAGGCTTATCGCTGCTTTGTGCCACCGGGGCGGAGTGCCCGGCGGTGGTGGCTGCCGCGGCTGGCTCAGCATCACCGTTTTCGGTAGTCGCTGCCTTTACTTCGCCGTCAGTCTCGCTCGTGGTCGTTGACTCTGCGCGCTCTCTCTCTCGCTTGCGTCGTCGTCGTCGTCGTCGTTTTTGCGAGCGACTCAGGCGCTCTTCGCCTTCTTGACCTTCGTCTGCTGCAGCATTGGCGGGCTTGGTGTCGGAGTTCTCCGCCTCCTTAGCCGTCTCCTCCTGCTCGGGTTTGTCCTGACCATCGGCGGCCTTTTGCCCCTCACTGTTTCGGCCTCTACCCCGACCTCTACCCCGGCCTCTACGTCGTCGGCGCCGTGAGGATCTGGGCGGTGCCCCCTCTTCACTTTCCTCTTCTTCCTTTTCGGTCGTAGCGGCCTCCAGGGTGTCTTCGTCGGCGAGGCGGTCGAACTCGGCTTCTTCCTCGGAGAGTGGCGCCTCTTCACTTAGGGTCTCGTCCAGCTCTGGGAGCTCTTCGTTGTCTTCATCCTGGTCGGCTGCTGCGGCTTTCTCTGCTTCAGCTGCCTTGTTCAGGGTCGCCAGGATCTCCTGGCGGGCTTCTATGATCTCGCGCTCGTAGTCGCTCAGCTCACCAATGCTCTGCCAATCAAAGGTCTCCTCACCTCGTCTCACGCCTGGACGCCCTTCGATGGCGACCAGAACAGCGAAGCGGTCTTCAAGGTCCATGAGATCTCGACGATGGGCATTTTGCAGGTGATCAGCCAGCTCAGGGTGCATGTTCACCACCACCTTGGCGAAGGTTCCATTGGCTGCCTGTGCCTCGATCTTTCGGAGCATCTTGAGGGCAACGAAGTCGACCCCTGGGATAACACCTCTGCCATGACAGGTCGGGCAGTTGCGGTGGGTCTGCAGTTCCAGTGCTGCCTTGATCCGTTGTCGGTTGATTTCCAGCAGGCCGTTGTCGCTGATGCGGCTGACGTAGCTGCGGGCCTTGTCGTTCTTGAGGCCGGCCTTGACCGCCTTTTCCACCGCGCGATTGTGCTTGGGGGCGGCCATATCGATGAAGTCGACCACGATCAGCCCGCCCAGGTCTCGGAGACGGAGCTGGCGTGCAACCTCGGTGGCTGCTTCGAGGTTGGTGTGGTACGCGGTCTCAGCCTGGCTCTTGTGCTTGATGGAGCGCCCTGAGTTGACGTCGATGGCGATCAGGGCCTCGGTGGGATCGATGAGGATGTAGCCACCAGAAGGCAGGTCAACCCGTCTTGAGAAGATGGATTCGACCTGATCCTCGACGCCGTAGCGGGTGAACAGTGGGACGCGGCCCACGTACTTGGTCAAGACCCGCTTACTACGGGGCATCACGGTCTTGAAGTAGTCGTTTGCTTTGCCCCAGGCATCGTCCCGGTCAACGATGATCTGGGAGATGTCGGAGCTGTAGTAGTCGCGCAGCATCCGCACCACGAGATCCCGGTCTTCGTGGAGCAGGGCGACTTTCTTGCCCTTCTTATGGAGCCGAAGAATCTCTTTCCAGGTACGCACCAATCGAGCAGCGTCGCGGTTGAGGTCGGTCTTGCTGCGATCCATTCCAGCAGTGCGAACGATGAAGCCGTATTCTTCGGGAATCTTCAGGCTGCTCGCCAGCTCTTTGATCTTCTTGCGTTGTGAGTCGCTGCTGATTTTGCGGGATACACCGCGGGATTCATCCAGCGGCATGAGCACGATGTAGCGACCCGCCAGCGAGATCCTGGTGGTCAGAGCCGCCCCTTTGTCACCGATTGAGTCCTTGACCACCTGAACCAGGATCTCCCGGCCTTTTTGGATCACATCCTCAATACGCGGCTTCTGCTTCGAGTCCTTGGGGGTCTTGTGATAGCAGGAGGGCGAAATCTCACTAAAGGGGAGAAAACCCTGCTTGTCGGCACCGAACTCTACGAAGCAGGCATTGAGACCGGCGTGAACATTGGCTACCCGGGCACCATATATGTTGCCTTGGAGAAGACCAGCGTCCCGGACTTCGATTTCGAGTTGGTCAAGTCGATTTTCTTTGATGATGGCCGCGCGCACCTCCTGGGGTCGCGTGGCGTTGATCAGCATGATGGTAGACAAGTTGTGTTCCTCTGGAGTCTGTCATCGCGGCGCTGGGGCGGTGTGCCAGGGAACCGGCAGTCTCCCGCGCTGTGCCAGCGGTAGCGCGATGCAGAATCGTCGATGCAGTTGTGGGGTGCTCGCTCATCGGAGTCCTTGCCCCCCCATCCGCTCAGATCAAGCGGATCTTCGGACGCATTCTGAACGGTTGATCACGTTTGTCAAACAGTTAGAGCCGGTTTGGCCGCCCAGCAATCATCTTTTGTTCGGCAGTCCTTCGTCAGATCGCTGCTCATTCAGACCTTCTTGATTCAGGGTGCGAATTCACTGCGGATCACAAAGAACGACATCCGATCAGCGCTCCAATCGTAGCCGGTACAGGACGCATCGATCTCG
>CETG01052913.1_pt1 | contig 14967 bp, 11 predicted proteins | sample 361471 | NCBI WGS metagenome assembly CETG01 (sample SAMEA2622696, study PRJEB7988) | marine metagenome | isolation source: saline water (ENVO:00002010), including | reverse complement strand
GGGGCCTGCCGTCGAGCCGAAAATATCAGAATCTAAATCCACTTTACATCTGTCTGTTCGGTAACTGTCATAGGTCTGCTATCGGACCGGCTCCGGGGCTATCATGAAACTTCACGAGTTTGTCGTCCGCCGGCTCTTGCTCCTCATCCCGGTCATGATCGGAGTCGCGGTCTTCACCTTCGCAGTCGCTCAGATAATCCCCGGTGACCCAGCCGCTCTACAATGCGGTGACAAATGTGGCCTCATTGTCGGATACGACGACGATGGAAACCCAATCACGGCACACCAAGCTAATCGCGAGAGGCTGAGGCTGGATGACCCAGTCAGCATTCAGTTTGAGAGGTACATTACCGACCTGATCAATGGAGACTGGGGGGAGTCGCAGAAAAACGGCCGACCCGTCCTTGACATAATCAAGACATCCGCACCGGTAACTCTCGAGATGGCATTCTTCTCGCTCATGATAGCATATCCATTGGGCATCTTCCTTGGTATAATCAGCGCTGTGAGGCAGGATAGGATGTTCGACCATGTCTCCCGCTTCTTCGCAATCGCATTCGTCAGCCTCCCCATCTTCTGGTTCGCTATGCTCCTGCAGCTCTACTTCGCAACAGGGCCTGAGGTTGGAGGAATATGCGATCCGATATTCGGTACGGAAGGAGGGTGCTTCCCTATTTTCGACAGGCATGATCAGAGTTACACATACCCAGTTGAAGGATACCACTGGTTCTACCCAGAAGCAGGTACCGGGTTCCATCTGGTCGACAGTTGGTTCGTTACCGATGCGAAGCTAGCAGAATTGCCCTCAGAGTTCGACACCAATAGGGAGTTGTTCATGGATACGCTGACTCATCTGGTACTCCCCTGCTCTGCCTTGGGAATCGCCTCCTCCGGCTCTCTGCTCAGGTACATGCGCGCTAGCCTACTGGAGGTGCTTCACGAGGATTACGTCAGGACTGCAAGGGCCAAGGGGCTCTCCGAGTTCCGGGTCGTGGTCGTGCACGCATGCAGGAATGCCATGGTGCCAATAGTCACAATCCTGGGGTTCTCCATAGGGGGTGCGATTGGGGGGGCTGTGCTGACCGAGTCAGTTTTCGGCATCCACGGAATGGGGACCGTGGCCGTCTTGGGTATCCTGCAACTGGAATACCAAATCGTCATGGGAGTCACCTTACTAACTTCGGTGATTTTCCTGCTGTCTAATCTGATAGTGGACATCGCATATGCAATTGTTGACCCGAGGGTGAGGCTAGAATGAGGGATTGGGAAGGAGGTCGAAATGACCGAGAAGAGAGCCGGAAGCGACTCCTGGAATCTTTGTCCATGTCCATCGGCAACCTCGGTCGGGGATGGAAGATTTACCGCCGTTCACTACTGGCCATGCTAGGGCTACTGATGGTTTTGTCAGTCTCCATGGTCGCCATCTTCGCTGATGAGATAGCAGTCCAGCACCCGTACAGGAATCTTACAGATACCGAGGACAAGTGGACGTTAAACCCAGATTCGCAAGAGCTGCCACCATTCTCTGAGGAGTGTTCCTTGCGCTCGCAGAAGATTTCCACCGACCCCAGAGCCGCCTCATTCTCTGAGACTGTGGTGGCAGAGTCAGGAGACAAGGTAGGGGCGTCGATTGCCGATGGCTACTACACGGATGTCCTAGTTGTTACTGAGATCATCAAGATAGAGGACCCCAAGGGCTACGACCAAGACATATCCCTAATCACGGTCGACCCGAACAACTCCTCGATTTTCGTTCTCTCACCAGAACTTTATGGGAACTCCTCGCACTATCCTGAAGTCTGGATTTACTATCTATTCGAAAACTCTGAGATGAGTCACTGGTGGATGCCCGAGGGATATGACACGTGCATCTTCGGAACCAACAAAGAAGGGCATGACGTGTTCAGCAAGGTTGTCTACGGCGCCCGCGTATCTCTCACCATCGGCATTACAGTGGCAACTCTGACTGTCACAATCGGAACCATCGTGGGAAGCATCAGCGGCTACTACGGGGGGAGGGTCGACGAGGTGATAATGAGGATCTGCGACGTCTTCTTCGCAATCCCGGGGCTAATCCTAGCGATGGCTTTCGTGGCTGCAATGAGGTCGGTCTCAAGCCTGACCTTGCCCGTTTGGCTGGGAGTCCTCCTACCGGTACTGATGTTGGCATACTTCCTCAATTCACACCTCTCGAAAACTGTTCTGTATGGTGGCGGCCGGGTTATCAACCAAGAAACGTGGATGCAGACGGACTCTACTTCGCTGGATAACGATTTCTGGAGCAGATGGGCGTTCTGGCGCAATTTCAGCATATTCAAAGTGAATTTGAATCGATCCTTCATGGTTGGCCTATTGGCCTTCTTCTTCTTCGTAGGTTGGCTCCCAGCAGTCGCATGGCCCGATTTCTTCGGTATCTCTCACAGCAGAGGATGGCGCCTAACTTCCTCGTTTGTCGTAATCGTTCTTCTTTCAGTAATAGTTCTGGCAGATAGAAGATTCATTCAGAAAGATACCTTGGATGGGGCCCTGGGGAGGCTCGGCTCATCCTTCGACTGGACCAACCCATGGAGGTATCTGAACTTCAGGACCGTCGTAGTCTTCCTATCCATGGCCATACTGTTCAAACTATCCGGAAACGAGGGCTCCGAAATCATCCTCATCAAGGACTTCGACAAACTATGGCAGGTGCAGTTCGCTCTGATTTTCACTGGCTGGCCCGGTTATGCCAGGCTGATTCGCGGACAGGTCCTATACGTCAAGGAGATGGCTTTCGTCGAGGCAGCAAAGAGTGTTGGGGCACCTCCGAGCAGAATCATGTTCAGACACATTCTGCCTAATGCTTGGGCACCGCTTCTGGTTGCCTTCACCTTGGACATAGGGGGGACCATCCTGTCTGCATCCGGACTCTCCTTCCTGGGCTTGGGGGCAGCACCGTATACGGCAGAGTGGGGGCTGATGATATCCGAGAGCAGAGTCGCGTTCCAAAGAGCACCTCACATGATGCTATATCCCGGCTTAGCGATAGCCGTCACGGTGCTTGGATTCAACCTACTTGGGGACGGCATAAGGGACGTGGTTGATCCGAAGAACAGGAGGTGATTGGATGGTTAGAGAAGTGCTTGAGATTGAGGGGCTAAGAGTCCACTTCGATACCCTTGACGGCCCTGTTGAGGCCCTAAACTCAGTCGATCTGAAGGTCGATGAGGGACAGATAATGGGTCTAGTCGGCGAGTCTGGGTGTGGAAAGTCAGTCACCTCACTGGTATCCATTGGGCTCGCAACCTGCGAGATTGACGAGGGGAGTGTCAGATACCAAGGCGAAGAACTCCTCTTCAGGGATACCCCATCGAAAATCAAGATACAGCAAATTTCGGAGAAAATAACGGCATTTGGAGTCATGGCCGCTATATTTTCATTCTTCGCCACTATCCTGGTGGAGCCCAATTTCTTCAGTTCCCTGTTCTTGTTTTTCTTAGCCATCACGAGTACTTCATGGCTTGTGGGATTCTCGGCAAAGGCAGAATCACGTAAGCACCAGAGGTACATGAGGTGGGTCCGAGGGAATGAGATAAGCATGATATTCCAAGAGCCAATGTCGGCCCTCAATCCCCTATACAAGGTGTCGAAGCAGATTTCCGAAGTTATGAGGGAGCACGACCGCCTAGTGGAGGCGGAAACCCCCGGAATCGAGAGAATATGGAGTGCTTTACTGAGCCCATTCTCGATGGTTAGCGGGGCATTCTCCGCAAAACCGCGTCAGTCGTCGGTAGCATTGGCATCACTATTGTTCATCTTCGCAGCACAGCTATCTGGTTCCAAGGACCAGATTCTCGACGTATTCTCGGCCCCGATCAAGCTCTTCGCAGACCTGTCAAGCTGGCTCTTGGCCCTTGGGACCGCATTAGCCGGTTTTGAATTGACCAGCCTGTTTGGTGACGCCGTCAGTTTGACACTCGATCTGGTGGCAATATTGCTCATGGAAAACATCGTCATTGTCGGTGGAATGGGTGCTATTTACGGATATGGGAAGTTCTCAGAAGACTCCCCATTCTCCTCCATCTCATTGTACATTCCTCATGTGATAGCTGCTTACCTGGCAGTATACATGATGATTTGGATGCCGCTATCCGGACTATCTGCGATTCTGGTGATATGCGCACTACTCGCTCTCCCCTTCATCATATGGTCCGACTTTCTCAGGCTGGACCCCGCTCACATTAGGCAGGTCGAGGGCATCCTGGATGATGTCAGGATTCCCGACCCCAAGTCCGTCGCCAACATGTATCCGCACGAACTTTCAGGAGGTATGAGGCAGAGGGTGATGATTGGGATGATGATGGCATGTGAGCCCAAGCTACTGATTGCCGACGAACCCACCACTGCTCTCGACGTGACTATCCAGGCCCAGATACTCAACCTAATGAAGGTCCTCAGGGATGAGAAGGGTACTGCAATCCTGCTGATCACCCATGATCTCGGCGTGATTGCAGAGATGTGCGATGACGTAACGGTGATGTACGCCGGAAGAGTAGTTGAGAGGGCCTCTGTAAGGGAGATATTCTCCAACCCATTACACGCTTACACAAGAGGCCTAATCGCCTGCACACCAAGCCTCGAGTCGGAAAGAGGATCAGTCCTGCCAGCAATACCCGGACAGGTTGCGAATCCCTCGGATTTCGTCACCGGATGCCGTTTCTGCCAGAGAATGAAGAGGGAGGGCGAGACTCTGGGCACCCGCCCCGAATTCATAGAAGCAAGCGAGGGGCACTGGGTCGAGAGCTGCCCCATTTGCCTAGACGAGTCAAAGGACAGGTGGGTGTGAGATGTCGGAGAAGCCCCTAATCGAAATAAGGGGGATGAGGAAGTGGTTCCCGATAAAGGAAGGGATGCTGTCTTCCGTCACAAGCTACGTCAGGGCAGTAGACGGCGTGGATCTGGTGATAAATCGAGGAGAGACCCTCGGCGTGGTCGGAGAATCAGGCTGCGGCAAGACCACATTGGGAAGGGTGCTGATGGGCCTCATACCAATCACCGATGGATCCGTGATTTATTCCGGATCAGACATCCGCGATATACCAAACAAGGAGGTAAGGAGAAAGATGCAGATAGTTTTCCAGGATCCCGGAGGATCGATGAACCCAAGGATATCAGTTCGTTCTATCGTCGGCGAGCCTCTGCAGGTCAATGGGATATCCGAAGGCGTGGAACTGACTCGCAAGGTCGAGGAACTCCTGGAGTCCGTGGGTCTGAAGGCCGAACATATGACTCGGTTCCCCCATGAGTTCTCTGGTGGCCAAAAGCAGAGGATTGCCCTCGCAAGAGCCCTCTCACTCGACCCAGAGTTCATCCTCCTCGACGAGCCCACCAGCGCACTTGACGTCTCGGTCCAGGCTCAGGTTCTCAACCTGCTTGAGAAGATTCAGAAAGAGAGGGGGCTCACGTTCGTCTTCATATCCCACGACCTCGCCGTGGTTAGGCACATCTCCGATCGCATAGCTGTGATGTACCTGGGCAAGGTCGTCGAATTGGCTGATTCCGATGAGATATACCGCAACCCCCTCCATGCATACACGAAGGCCCTTATCTCCGCCATCCCCAGCCCGGACCCAGATGCAAGGAGCGACCAGCCGCCCGTCGAAGGAGACGTCCCCTCGCCGGTCGACCCCCCTCCGGGATGTGCCTTCGGTCACCGCCTCCAGCATCCAGACTGGGAGAAGAGCACCAAGATGGACCTGTCTCTGAAGGAGGTTTCCCCGGGCCATTGGGTGCAGCCTTGCCCCTGCTGCACGGATGAATTCGACGAGGATAGGGACATCCCCGATTGGGTAAGAGGGGAATAAATGCCGAGTAGCATCGGTAGTTCGGATGAAGATTCCGAGGCCCCCCCATTCTTCGACAGTAGGAAGGAGGCAGAGTCTTCCTTCTGGCGTCTGAAGAAGGCATCGGATGCCTCGCGGGAGAGTCGTGTTAAAGCAGTCTTGGCTCAGGAGGAGGAGAGCATTCTAGCCACTCTTGGGAGGGTTTCCTACATCTCTGTATGCATATTGTTCGACGGCCTCATCCTCACAGAAATTCCCGTAAGGATGGGCAAGACCGCTTTCTCTTGGATATTATTCCTAATCGTACTGTGGGTAGCAATCAGAATACAGAGGCAACTGTATGACAATTGGTTCGCGATAGATATTAGCCAGATTGACTTCGATCGAGATCGATAGGGAACATATCTGAATCAATCCTCTCGAATCTCCTGAATGAGGGGACTATCAATCCAGCCATTGTTGTGAGTACCATGAAAGAGACTGCAACGGAGAATGTGGTGAGTACATTAGTCTCCTCAATCATCCAACCGCCCATGAGGGGCGCAAGCGGGATGAAAACCAGTGAACCTATCGCATCAAGGGAGTTCACTCTCCCTCTTAGGTGCTGATCGACGCTATCGGACATAGTGGTCCGCCATATCACCCCAAGAGTACCACCAAGTATCCCCTCAAGAAGAACGAAAACAAGTATCAACAGGAAAGGGATTGGCATTGCCCACATCAGCATGCACCATGCAATTCCCCCAATTAGAACATAGAATACAAGACCTCTGATTTCCTTTGAAACTGGTCTGATCCCGCCAATGATGGATCCAATCATCGCACCAGCCGCCCCGACGGCTCCGAAGACCCCGAACTCCTTGGCACCAAGTCCATTGTTCTCGATGATGAAGGGTATTCCGATTTCTATAGCGGAGTCACCAATGTGCCAAATCATGAACATCGCTATTCCCGCGAAAAGCCATGGCTGGGTCTTCACGAAGGACCACGCCTCCGTGACCTCTTCGCGAAGGTTACCACCCTCCTCCCTTTCGATGGGTATCTCCGGAATTGTCCAGAGGACCAGCGCACTGAAGGCGAAGGTAAGAACATCCAGAATTAGGCATACCTCGATTCCCCATGTAGCAACCGAAAAGCCACCGATCAGGGGCCCCAGCATCCATGCACAAGTCATTGCCACACCCCTGATGGCATTGGCTTGAGGCAGCAACTCCTCCTCCACAAGGTCGGGAACCAGAGCCCCAATGGCCGGGATTGAGAATGCCCCCGCACCCCCTGTGAAGAAAGCTACAACAAGCAGGGTCTTGACTTCTCCAAAACCCAATAATATGGCTATTACCGCTATAGTGACCAATATTGCTTGGGCAATATCGGCCACCAGGGCAACCGTTCTTCTCGGCATCCTGTCGACTACCATGCCACCATAGAGTAGCAAGGGCAGGTGGCCGAGAAAATACGATGTGAAAATCAAGCCGTATTCCTTAGGGCCTCCTATTTGAGCAACCGTCCAACCCATCCCGATGAAGAAAATTGCAGTCCCAAGCATGTTGATCCCATTGCCAATGACAAGCCTCCTGAAATCAGCTACCGCCCACGCCTCTGACATGCTCATGAGTCGGCATCCGCGCTTTGTCCTATTCAATGCCATTTGTCCAGTGCGGTGTGGAAGCGCCGATAATGCGATTGTTCAATTGAACCAAAAAGAAACATCTTTTACAGTAAATATTATACAAATAGTGATTATTTATCCAAATAATAGTTCATATGTATACAAATATTACTTTTAATGATTATTATACTCATTTTTCATCATCAATAATGCTCAATCGTTCAGACTATATACTTCCTTCTTCCGGCGAAGAGGTATGGCAACTAAGTCGAAATTAGAATATATCTGGCTAGATGGATTCGAACCAACACAGAGTATGAGGAGTAAGACAATGATTGAAACCGATTTCTCCGGAAATATAGAGGATTGCAAGATGTGGTCGTTCGATGGGAGTTCAACAAAGCAGGCCGAGGGAGGGTCATCAGACTGCCTCCTGAAGCCAGTTGCAATTTACCCAGATCCTGACAGATTGAACGGATACCTGGTAATGTGCGAGGTGTATAATGCCGATAGCACACCCCACCCGACAAACGGACGTGCAACGATCGAGGAGGACGACGATGACTTCTGGTTCGGCTACGAACAGGAATACTTCCTCTGGGACCCTGAAACCAATCTCCCCTTGGGTTTCCCCAATGGTGCTACGGGGCAGGGACAGTTCTACTGCTCCGTCGGGGCAGAGAATGCGTACGGAAGAGAGGTAGTCGAAGCACACCTAGACATGTGCCTGGAGGCTGGAATAAACGTCGAGGGGATTAATGCAGAAGTAGCCGTAGGCCAATGGGAGTTCCAAATCTTTGCTAAGGGTGCAAAAAACGCCGGTGACGAGGTCTGGGTGGCTAGGTACCTTGCAGAGAGGAACGCAGAGAAGTACGGCCTCACAATTGAATGGCATCCGAAGCCATTGGGCGCAACTGACTGGAATGGTTCTGGAATGCACGTAAACTTCTCAGACACCACCCTAAGGACTTGTGGCGATGAGAAGGTCTTCTCCCGGGTCTGTGAGGGGTTCGGCAGGAATATCAAGAAGCACATGGACGTTTACGGGGCTTACAACGATCAGAGACTCACTGGACTGCATGAGACCCAATCTATCCACGAATTCTCATATGGCGTATCCGATAGGGGGGCATCCATTCGAATCCCGATTGGAACAGTGGAAGACGGGTGGTGCGGACGTCTCGAAGACAGAAGGCCATCATCTAATGGCGACCCATACAAAATTGGGGCTGTAGTAATTAGCACAACCAAGTCTGCTTACGTAGAAAAAGAAGTAGGTGCTGATGCTGAATCAGTGAGTTTAGCTAGTGCCTGAGAATATGTCGAAGATCCCCTCTGCCATCAGGATTCATTTCTTGCCTCAGCAATTGAAACCACTTCATCCGCACACCCCCAAGACAAAGTCACTCCTGCACCCCCGTGGCCATAGTTGTGAATGATCCTAGTGCCTCCGACGATCTCCTCTTCCAGACGAACTTCGGTCCGAGAGGGCCTCAACCCCACAGTACATCCGACTATCTTGCTCCTATCCAAGTCGGGCCAAATCGCCTCTACCTTTCTTAGAATCAGGTCATTGTCCTCGTCTCTAATTTCTAATCCCCAATCTCCAACTTGGGCCGTTCCTCCAAGAACTGTAACGTTAGTCCTTGGGATGGTGTATGTCAAAGTCTCGGGCTGTTGATCAAAATGACCAATTCCGGGATCCTGCTCGATGAAGATAATCTGCCCCCGCGCCGGTTTGACTTCTTCGTCATCGCAGAGCTCCCTTGCCCCTAGGCCAACGCAATTAACGACCACATCACCCTCCAAGGCTTGCAGATCTTCTACAAATCCCTCCTCGAATGTCCCTCCAAGGTCCTCAAACCGGTTCTTTAGCCATGGCATGTAGTAATGCATGTCTATCGCCGGTGCCCTGAACTCCCAACCGAACACATACCCATCAGGAATCTCACTAACCTCCAGGATTCTGAATGCTGCTATGTCATTATTCCAAGGAGGAGGGTCAACGACGTCCCTCAGGTATTCTCTCCCGTCTATCATCTTCACACCTGCTTCAGGCTCGCTATCACATATTTTTTCGAGAATATCGTAAGTCACAATTCCCCAGGTGTCCGCCCTATCTGCAGGTTTCACTAGAAATGGATACCAAATTGCTGCAGCGACATCCGATACCGTCTCGGGACTGAACTTGTCCGAGACGATGTGTGCATCATGACCGCCCTCTAGGAGCCTAATCCCGGAAGACAGCCCAGATACCCCTGCCCCTACAATTGTACAGCGCATGCCCCGATACACGTTTGGCTTATGATTAAACTCCAATAATAGAGTCCAACTATAATCAGTCAATTTCTTGAGTTAGGGCCCCTTTCCAAGGGTATGCCCAAGGTCAGGCGTCCGAAGAAGGGTTGGGTCGTCCCAAAGACTCGCAGGCCTAGGCCGGCAAGGTCCAATGGCCCAAAGAAAAGAAGGCTCCCTAGGTGCCCTTCATGCGGCCAATGGAGCATGAAGAGAGACGAATCCAGAAGTGAGACGTTCTGCACGTCATGTGGGGTAATTGGCTAATGGCAAACCCCAATATCGAACCCCGCTTCCGTGAAACGCCACAGTGATGAGGAACCGCACCGGGTGCTTCGGGCACCCAGAGTGATGGGCGATCTGAGTGGCACCGGGTGAGTATAATGGAAGACCAGAGGGTGTACATCGACGAGATTGGACGGATGTACCGAATCAAGGAACCAGTCCTCCTAAGTGAACCACCAGAGAATCTCAGGATAGCAAGAACTAGCAAACCATGGTCGACCTACCTCAGAATGCTTGGAACAGTAATTCCTGCCTTCTTCCTGATGTATGCCCTCCTTTTCCTAGTAATCGGTTTGGTCAGCCTTGAACCCGGTATTGTTCTAATCTCCGGACTCTGCAGCGCCCCTCTTGTCGTCTTCATCTTGAGCCTGCATAAGCCCAGACTTGTCCACGTGCAACTAGCCGTTCCCGATGAAATGGGCTCCCAAGCACATGCAATATCTACTGGGGTTTCTTTGATGACTCCGATGAAGACCACGCTCTTTCGATTCTTAGTCAAGGACGACTCGATATTGGATGTCCCCCCGAATAGGCAACTGTGGGGGATTTTCTCAGCAGTGATACTCGTGGGTGTCACAATAAGCGCAATGCTATACTCAGAAGTTGAGTCTCTGGAAATAATTGCGGTTTTGCTATTCATTTTGATCGGGATCCCAATTTGGTTCGTCGGTTTCTCTCTTCCAGTTTTGGCATGGTGGGGGACTTCGAACAAGTTGCTGGGCCTGCCAACAAGGAGGAGGGATGCCGAGGCATGGCTAATGGCAGGTATGGCCTCCGCATTCCCTGCATTCATTTTCAATTCTCTTATCGCACCCGAAATTATCCCCTTCGACTCAGTTTACTGGACCGAGTTCTCACTACTGGCGGTAGGGGCCCCTTTCTGTGAAGAGATTTTCAAGGCGATGGCAGTTGCCCTATTCTTGCCTTACATCAAAGGACCCAAGCACGGCTTCCAAGTCGGGTTCACTGTGGGTCTAGGATTCGCATTGATAGAGAACTTCCAGTACATTGGTTTCTCCCTACTGGGGGGCCCCGTCGGATTGAGCTTCACGATATTGGTCCGAGGAATCGGTTCAATCCCCGGTCATGCAGTCTGGACAGCAATATCTGGAACTGCTATAGGTTGGATGGCAACTGACAAAGAACTCAAGGCAAAACTCTCGTGGAAGGCCAGATCAATGGCAATTTCTGCGATTGACATTGCCGAGGGCATCGGTATCGATACCGATGGCGACGGAGACTTATCAGGTTTCGATGGCTCTCGCCCCACCATGGCGGATGCGTTGAACCAAGCATCCAAGGAAAACGAAGAAAGCAAGCCATGGATGATAATAGGGCAGGAAACAGATGCGGGCAATTTAACAGATTCAGAACTGGGAGTGGGAGGTTTCTCTGTGGCCTATGCGGAGTATAGAGTATCGAGGGCTCTTTCGGGCATTCACACTCCTCGTGGTGTAGCTCCGGCTTTGGCGCTCTCGATAGCTGGGCACTCATTCTGGAATGGGAGCTCCTTCTTATCTCTCTCCGCTGCTCAGTTACTTGGTCTGGGCGAGTTGGGGTCCACTTTGGCGGCCTTCGCATGGATAATCTTCCTGATTTGCTCTGTTCTGTTTGTCGCCAGGGGAGTAATCAGGGGGGTAAACTCTCTCGAGTAGTATAATCTCTGGAAAATTCAGTTCTGTACCACAACTGTTCCGAATCTTTCATGACCGCAGTTGGGAACGACAACCTGTCAATATGGTGGAACTCGGAGACGATCTGACTATCTCGCTCGCTCTGGTTTCGGGACTACTGATAATCTCGATGACTAAAGATCTCCTCGATAGTGGGGGGCTATTGGCAGCCTTGGCGGTGGGCCTGACAATTTCCTTACTCGGGCATTGGACCTGGCTCCTGGTCCTGATGACATTCCTCATTGTCGGCTCCCTAGCCACCAAATGGAGATTTGAGGAGAAGGCAAGAATCTCCGCCGAAGAAGCCAACGATGGGGTCAGAGGTTGGAAGAATGTCTTGGCCAACGGCGGGATGGCCAGCATCGTCGCAATTGGAAATTTCTTCATCGGTGGACACGAATGGGCCTATTTCCTCCTATGCTCAGCAGTTTCCGTTGCAGCTTCTGATACGCTTGCCTCTGAGATTGGAAGCCTAGATCCTAGGACGCGAATCATCACGACATTGGAGGCAGTCCCAGCAGGAACAAATGGGGGCATGTCCCCAACTGGTACGCTCGCTGCATTTTACGGAGCATTACTTATCGCAGTAGTATCCTCGATTCTAGGTGCAATTAACGGTGATAGGACACCTCTTGCAATTTTCTTCCCGGCAGTTATTTTGTTTGGATGGATAGGGTGCCAAGTCGACTCTATCCTAGGGGCAATTCTTGAGAATCGAGGATTCTTGGGGAAACACAGTGTTAACTTCATTTCGACACTTTCCGGGTCTCTAATGGCGCTATTCGTAGCTACGAGGTTATTGTAACACGGAGACGAAGGATTGAACATTCAGCATGGTGAGAGTCTAATGGTGGAAGAGATACATTCGGGAAGGGTGCCACTGCTAGTCTCCACAATCCTATTGGTGACACTGATGGCTTCTTCCTCCGGAATCGCCCAGAACCAAACAGCCTATGAGGGCCCAGGAATCGACTTTGAATATCCTCAACAACACATGTTATTCCTAAAGGGGGTGGAGGAAAATCACTTCTTGGACAGAAACTGGACCACAGTAACCGGACTCCCTTCCGGAAGTGCAACGTTTTCCAAGACCAGCTCATTGACCCTCCCCATCATAGTGGACGCCCTTTCGTCCCCGACTCAAGAGCCATTCAACTTCGAAGGAAACATTTCCATCAGGCTGTTCGCCTCCCTTGAGTCAGCTAGCGACATCTGCTCCATCTCGGACCTACCACTGGGGGGTCCACTGGGATCCGAGACGCAGTTCTCAGTCTCCCTCACGATGGGAGGGATATCTGCCATCTCTGGTGCTGATACAGAACCAATTGTGATGAGCAAGGATCGGACCGATCCTCACATCTTTGAGGTCAGAGCAGAAAATGTCAACATCTCCATGAATTCGGGCGAGGAAATTCGATTATCCATTCAGGTTAGGCACGAATGTGCAGTCTCCGGCACCCTGTGGTGGGGGACATACGATGCCAGAACTGGGGTGATATTCGACGGGCACATTGTCGAGACCGAGTTGGACGTAATAGTGGACCAGAACCGCATGGCAAGAATAGAGTTCACACCATTCTCACCATGGGGAGCAACAGATTTCTCCGCCCAGTCTATCGAACTTGTCGGACCTATGCCATGGGGGGAAATGAGACATGGCAAGCACTACGAAGATACTTGGGTCGATCACTTTGAGCTGCCAGATGGTTTCTCCAAAGGAGAAGGGAACAGAACCGTGCTCAATTGGATCACCGATCAACCACTAGTTCCCGGGGATTACATGCTTGACGCTTGCTTGGTGCTCTCTGACCAAGATCCTGGCGAAACCTGCCATTCATGGGTCCTCTTGAGATTCAGTGTCCCCGCTGAAGAACCCCCCATTCTCGGCTCGGCAGCTGCAGCTGCAATCGTCTTCATGGGGATGTTCGCATGGGTGGGGGCATCGATTAGGGGTGGGCAACTGCCATTACCTGCCTACGGGGCCATTCTTCTTCTCGCCCTGGCATCGTCCATTACCTCACTTAGCCTCCCGGATATAGACTCGCAGAACTATAGGGAAGGAGGAGCAGCACCAAATTTCATCCTCCTTTCCCATGACCCAGATTCCGGAGCCGGGTCCCTGTCAGATCTTTTGGACGACTCAGACGTTGCGGTGATAGGATTGTTCACCCCGGGTTCTCCCAACGCAAAGAGGCAGATGGCCGACTTCGAGTCGGCCGAGAAGCTTCTTGCAATCGACGGGCTCTCAGCGTCATTTGCGCAGATAGCCACTGGAGAGGATGTGAAGGCATACAATTTGGATGACTTCTCCTTGGAGGTGAACGGGTCCTGGCCATTGCTACTCGATGACGGCACGGTTGGCAATTCTCTTCCTAGCGGCCCTACTGATTCTGTTTTCGTCATTGATTCGGCCGGATTCATCAGCACCTGGTCACCTGGTTCGATGTCTCCTTCAGAAATCCAATCTGCTTCCGAAGGTGCTTCATTCGGCTCCGGAAAATCACCTATGTCTTTGCTATCAATCGCTGCAGGCCTCTCGCTTCTGCCCTTGCTGGTTCTATCCATGCCTAGTGAGAGGAATTACGAGGCTCCAGAAGAGGCACTGATTCCTGGTGTTGGAATTTTCATGACAATGTGGGCCTCATCCTCTGGATTCTTGGCATGGGCCGTCCCCGTCGCAATCCTCTCATCTTTGGGACTTGGTTCCCATTGGTTAGCCATCGAGATAATTTTGTCCGTCGTATTGGTTTACCATGGCGTTTCTATGCTGACGAGAGGCAAGGTTTTCGAAATCGAGCACCTGTCGCGCTACCTCCACTCTAGGATGGGACAGAAATACAGAGACTGGAGGGAGTGCAAGAGATTCTCTGAAGACGTCTACCTAGGACTTTGGCTCGCTTGGCTCGCTTGGCTTATCGACCCCTCAATGATTGCACAAGGAGTTGGCTCTATGGCCAGATCAGGTCTTCTCGGAGCATCCCTATCTCCATTGATGCTTATCGGCTTCGGGGTGTCTGCGGGATTGGTGGTCGCGATATTGCGGACAATTCCTCTTTTTCTCGGGAAGTATGCTGCGATTATCGGTTTGCTCAGTGTCGGAGTACGCCCCCGCGCATGGGGCGTTTCTATCACAATCATGGGACTATGGACGCTAATGAGCATCTCAATGGGCACTCTGGCGTCTTTATTCTGACAAACTCCTCGACCGAGAGCATCATAAGAGGGAAACGGTTCTCTGAACCACCCTTGGGGGTATAGTATAACCTGGTAGTACCGCGGGCTCCAG
>CETG01049882.1_pt1 | contig 14993 bp, 14 predicted proteins | sample 361471 | NCBI WGS metagenome assembly CETG01 (sample SAMEA2622696, study PRJEB7988) | marine metagenome | isolation source: saline water (ENVO:00002010), including | reverse complement strand
AATTTAGGTGGGGTAAGCATTAAAGAATTACAAGACACTTATAAATTATCCAAAGTAGATTTAGCCCCATTTTTACCAGCAACCCCAAACGAACTAGAAAGTAAAGATATTAAAGTACATTATCTTGGATATTATTTAAAATGGGTTCCTCAAGAAGTATATTATTATGCTGTTGAAAACACTGGATTTAAAGCACGTCCATTTCGAACACAAGGAACATATAGTAAATACAATAGTATTGATGATAAAATCGATGATCTACATTACTATACTACATATATCAAATTTGGTATTGGCAGAGCAACTTATGATGCTGCTCAAGAAGTTCGAAACAAACATCTAACACGAAAAGAAGCATGCGCTTTAATTAAGCGCTTTGACGGCGAATTCCCTAATAAATACTTTAAAGAAATCATGGAATATATTGAAATGGATCCCGAATACTTTATGCAATTAAGTGATAAATTTAAATCTCCACATCTTTGGGGAATAAATGATGATGGTAAATTTCAATTAAGACATACTATAAATAAAGATGGTTTAAACGATTAAAAATCTATTCTAGAAAACTATATTTTTAAAATTATACTAGTAAAGAATTAACTATTTTAACAATAGAATCTGTTGCAGGCTTCGAAGGAAATACTTTCTTAAATTCTGTTTGTTGTTGAATTAATAAATCTGAATTGAAGATAGCATGATTTATATAATGATTTAAAGAATCATAACTATGAGCACATACACTCAAATTTTTATTATAAAGATCTAAATCATACTCTGATTCCTGATATTTAATTTGAATTACTGGCTTACCAACATAAAGAGATTGAAGTAATACAGTAGAGGTCATCCCAATAGTACAATCTGTACTCGCAATTAACGGATACAAATCCAATTCATTTACCAATAAACAATATACTTTATCTTGAATCCATTTTTCATATAATGCTGAAGACTGAGACGGGTGATGTCTAATAACTAAGTAATAATTATTTTTACTTACTATATCATAAATATCATTTAAATAAGCTATGATATCATCCTCAGTTCTCCAATATAACTCGTCATTAATAATATAAGCATGCTGATCGTAAAAGCCTACCAATGGCCTTTTCCTCATAGTCTTAGGTAAATGTGTTTTCTTCCAAAATCCGGAATCAAACTCTTGATAATTAAAGGCATCATCAAAATTAGGATTTCCTGTAACAAAATATTGCTTAGGTTTTACGCCTTTTAGTATTAGCGCTTCCTTCGTTGAGTTTGATGCAACCGCAATATAATCAGCTAATAATTCTGACATTATTCTTGCCTGACTTCCTAAATCATCATTAACAGTAAAACTTTTTATGTTTAGTAACTTTGCTGCCATGACAGCTGCCTGTTCAGATCTGGGTGAATTAGTTGTAATTACTAAATCTGGATTTTCATCTGCAATAATTTTTTTCATAACAGTTATTGGTAAAAATGCCTGTCTTTTTCTTTTTTTATATTCTCGATCTGCTTGTACTTTTCCATATTGATTTACTAATTCCAAGTAATTAAGCCCTAAATAACATATAGTTTCTTCTTTATCAATTTGAACCCCTGTCAACTTCTTAGCTAATTTCTCACCATATTTTAAATACTCATTACCAAATAAATGTATATAATCTTTATAAGATTTAAAAAACATATTTTCTTTTTCTAAAACGATTCTTGCTGTAGTCAGCCCTATAATTGTAAGTTGATACTCTAAATTTTGTAGTTGTTTAATAATAGGCAATAATAATCTTATATGCCCTCCCCCATAACTTACAAATAATATCTTTTTCTTCACTCAAATATCCTACAAAATAATTACTAAGTAATAAATTATTTTAACTATAGCACTAAATCATAAATACTATAAACCCTAACATTAATCTATTATTTAATTTATATAAATATAAAAAAATATAAATTCAGCATAACTTTACGAATATTTAAAAATAAATATCGTTTAGTTAATATATTCTATATCAAAGCCTTCTATAGCCCCTTTGTATATATTATAATTGACAAATAAATCAATGTTTTGATAGTAAAACTGTTTACATGTTTGACAATTAAAGTTAATAAATTAAACAAATGTTGATTGCAAGTCATCTATACAATCAATTTCTAACCATCCACCATCTATATATACCGGATTAATATCTGATAAATTATCAATAATCATTTGGATGAAACTAGTCATGTACATATTATCAAAACATTTTCCATCATAGAAACAATTTCTATCTAAAGTTTCATAAAAAGATACAACCCTATTTATAATATTTTTTGATATTTTTATAAGACCAATATATTGCCCCTCTATATCATTATAACCTTTAGGTTTTTTTCCTATTTCAATAATTCGTCCATCTTTAATTTTTAAAGTCTCTGCATCATCAAGAGGGTTTTCCATTCTCTGAGACCATAATTCACGCCAACTCTTGTCAACTACCACACTAAAATCAGACTTATCTTCTTTAAGCTTTTCCAGAATATTTCGATTATAAATTATATCAGCATATGAAATAATTAAGTCATCATTCATAATCTCTTTTGCTTTAAATAAAGTAGTCACCATATTGCTAACTTCAAATTCTTCATTTGTAAAAAATTTTACGTCTCTATAGGAAAGATAAGATTCTAAGACTTCTTTTTATATCCATTTATGATGTTTATATCCTTAATCGAACAATCTTCTGCAACATCTAAAATATAATCAATAATAGATTTGCCATTATACTCTACCATACACTTTGGTTTGTTATCAGTTAAAGGGCTTAGCCTAGTTCCTTGTCCTGCAGCTAAAATTATCATTTTCATAATTCAAAATCCAAATCATTCCTACTTGCAATAAAGTAATTATTTATTAAAGATTTTTTATTATAAATCAATTCTTCATTACTTGAAATATCAAGAAGTTTGCAACCAGCTTCATTTGCAATAATATGAGAAGCAGCAGTATCCCACTCTTTAGTCCCATTAAATCTAGGATATACATCAATCTCACCTTCTGCCAACTTACAGATTTTTATAGATGACCCATACTTTTTTACTATCTTCACATTAAATTTAGAAAAGAATTTTTTTGTCTCCTCAGTCGAATGGAAGTTACTATCTGCACCTATCAAATCGTGTCGTTCTGAACTATTATAAATTTCAACATTATTTTTAAAAGCTCCTTTTCTAATTTCGGCATGATACACAATGTCAGAAACAGGAATAAAAACAACACCTAAAATTGGCCTATTATGTTCAACAAGAGCTATATTTACAGTAAAGTCTCCATTTTTTTCAATAAAATCTACTGTACCATCTAATGGATCTACAATCCAAAATTTGGACCATTTTTTTCGAGTATCAAATTCCATAGGTGATTCTTCTGTCAAAATAGGATAATCAGATAGTTTTCTTAACTCTCTTTTTATTATTTCATCAGCGATTAAATCAGCTTTAGTAACTGGGGAATTATCTTTTTTTATTTTAACAGCGTGGTCATTATTATTATAAATTCTAAATATCTCTTTACCAGCTAATTTTGCGATCCTTATAACTTCATTTATCATATATTTTAACTACTAAAGAATGTTTTGACTAAATTAATTTGACTTTCATAAAAAGGGGTTTCTCTTTCACAATGCCACATCTGTCCAAAAACTTTATATTCTTTATGTTCAATTGCTTTAATAATATTATTATTATCTGTAGCTGATATTAAAAGATCTTCTGACAAATTAGAAATACCATAGTTGTGAAATGAATTAACCGTATTTATAGCATTTAAACTATCTTTATATTTTGAATCTGAATTAACAATCAGTATATGACGAGTTGCAACTTGATTTTTAACTTGTTTAAAATCTGATCCAAAAAAATCTGCTATAACTTGCATCCCTCTACATACTCCAAAAACAGGAATATTATTGTTACTAGCATAAGACAAAAGTTTTTTTTCGAAAACATCTCTATTTTTTAATAAATCATTTTGATCTAATCTATATAAATTATTACCTCCAGTTAACAAAATCCCATCAATATCAAATTCTTTAAAATAAATACTAATATCATAATTTATCTGCGCAATAATAGGAATATACTGAAGTAATTTGAATAAGCTACCCCACTCAACATCCAATCCTTCTCTTAATTCATAGTATGTGTCATTTAAAAACAAACGTTGAGTAATTAATATTTTTTTCATGATAATATTTTAATATTCTTATTTAATGCATCTATTTTAATCACCTTAGCATTTGAATATCTTTCAAAATCGTATTCGCCACAGCCAATCACTGCAGGAATACCTAATTCCACACATCGAATTGCCATATGAGAATTAGCACCTCCATAACAGGTTATTAATCCACTAATATTTTTTGAAAACAAATAATCATATCCTGGATCAGCTGATTTAATGCAAATAATGTGATTACAAAGATTAGTATTATTAATATCTTTTTCTACAACAATTGGAGCTTGAATCTGTTTAAGAGTCACAAAATTTGGGTCATTTTTTTCCTTATAAAACCTGTAAATATCCGAAGGATTAACAATCACTGAAGGTAGCTTGATAGCTTTTGTATAATTATAATATTCTTTATTTTTATTAATGTCAGTACTTAAAATATCTTTGACATCTCTATGATCTAACGTAACATACATATCTAAAATTGTTTTAACATCTAAAAAAGATATTTCCTCTTTTGTAAAATGAAAACGTGCACCATATTCGCCAATATAGGATAAAGCTTTACTTAAATGTTTTGTAAATAAAAATTTAGCAAGCTCACGACCTTCGATGGCTTTTTTAATAAATATAATTAAATCCTCAAATGTTGAATTTACACCATTTTTTAAAATAAGATTTTTAATTTTAATTTTTTGTTTCTCTGAAAATAAGAAAATACTATCAATGTCAGATACTTGATTTGGAAGATTATTAAAATAACTGTGATAATCCTCATCATATCTAGGTGATAATATATCATAAGTACCAGGTCTCAAATGCCCATATATATCTAAAAATTCTTTCTTCTTTAATAAGCGTATATCTCTAGTCAGGTTTTTTGAAACAGTATTAAGAGAAGTCATAAAAAGATCATAATCTTCTTTTGAAAAAATTCCCTGATCAATAAATGAAGTTAACCACTGTACCGCAATAAAACCAGCTCTAGCAAGCCCCGCAAAAGGCAATGTTCCGAATTGCTTTGCATCTTGAATTAACCAATATATTTTATCTACTTTAGATAATTTAGATTTAGTAATATCGTCATATTTAGTTTTTAACATTTCTATGTTTTTTAAATCTTTTAAATAAAGTCCATCTTTATTATCAATAACAGCATTTGTTAAACTTAAAAGAGAAGATTTTATTTGACTTAATTCGGAATCACTAAAACCATGTTTCTTTAATTGATTTAATTTTTTTTCTATCCCAAAATAATAACAAGAGTAAATAATTTCAAATTCAATTTTATCATGATACTTTATGTTTTCTTTCAGTTTTTTTAAATAATAATTAACTAATTTATTAGAAATATTCTCATCTAAATCTTTAGGAATAAATGAATTAAAAGAAATACGAGTATCAATAAATGGCACACCTATAAAAGAAACTAATAATGGATGATACTGCAAATTTCTATATCCATAGTTACTCCGTTGGAATGCCCAAGTTTCGTCAGTAATTAGCTCCTTATATAAGGATAATGCCAAACGACTTGGCTTTAGACCAATTATTTCAGCTGGATTCCAATCAGGCATAACACCAAAAATTGTTGTAGATCCTAATAAATTGGGGTGAAATCATTTAATTTGTCTATCTTATTATATATTTTTTTTATATTTTTTTTTAATATCAATATTAGATAAATTCAACTTGCCTTTTTGTACAATTGCCCTTACTTGTAAAATATAAAGTTTATCCCCACAAAATGAAAACTCAATATCTAAGTGCTTATTATTAAATATGATCTTACATTCTTCACAAGCTTTTATAAGATGGTTTATTCGCGAATCTTCAACTTCATATCCTTGCACACAAATTAAAATCACAGTACTATCTATTATCTACCTTAACAATAAAAATTAAATGAGCTAAGATTTCCTTATGTTTGAACTAATGGCTATACAAAACAAACCTGATATTGCTCAAGTTTACGAAAATGCAGGAATAGACAGAATTTTTATTGATCTAGAAAAACTTGGAAAAAAAAGCCGTCAAAAAAAAATTAATGCTGTACTAAACTCCCATCATTTATCTGATATTAAGAAAGTCAAACAAAAGCTAACTAAATCAAAACTTTTAGTTAGAATTAATCCTATAAATTTACATTCTAAAAATGAAATTTTACAATCAATTGATGATGGAGCGGATATTATAATGCTACCAATGTTTACAACAATGAAAGAAATAGATACATTTTTATCAATAACATCAGGTCAAGTAAAAACAACACTACTTTTTGAAACAGCAGAATCTATATGCCTACTATCTGAAGCTTGTAAAATAAAAGAATTAAATGAAATTTATGTTGGGTTAAATGATATGCACTTATCATTAAATATGTCATTTTTATTTGAGCCTTTAGTATACGGAATTATTGATATTTTTTCTAAATTTAGTCATGAAAACAATAAATCATTCGGATTTGGAGGACTTGCAACACTTGAAAATGGATTAATTCCAGGAAAACATATTTTAGCTGAACATGCTCGTTTAAATTCTAATCTTGTTATTTTATCTAGAGCGTTTTTTTCAGACTTTAACAACAATTTTGACAATCTAAATATAGAAGTAACTAAAATAAAGGAACTTTATCATACATACGCTAACAATCAAGAAAAGCAATTTTTTGAAAATAATAAAAATTTAATCAAAGAAGCAATTTCAAAAATTATTAGGAAATAAAATATGTGTGGCATTACAGGAATTATTAGCGAAGAAAATCAAGATACATTAGAAACCTATATTAATGATTTTAAAAACTCTATTAATCATAGAGGTCCTGATGAGTTTGGTTACACTGTTACAAATGGTTGTATGATTTTAAATACCCGACTGAGTATTTTAGATTTAGAACATGGAAGCCAACCTTTTTATTCTGAAGACAAACACATTGTAGTCATTCAAAATGGTGAAATTTATAATTTTATTGAAGTAAAAAAAGAATTACAAAAAAAAGGAATTCCATTTAAAACAAACAGTGATACCGAAGTAATTTTAAAAGCCTACGAATATTATGGAGTCAATTTTATCCATCATTTAAATGGAATGTTTGCAATTTGCATTTTAGATAAACATACAAAAAAATTATATTTATTTAGAGATAGAATCGGTGTAAAACCCCTCTACTATTATCACAACAATAAAACTATATTATTTTCATCTGAAATTAAAACTTTTTTAAACTATCCAAACTTTCGAGTTGAATTAAACTACCAAGCACTACACAATTATTTTATTTTCAACTACATTCCTGTACCAGAAACACTCTTCAAAAATGTATTTCATGTGAAACCGGGTCATTATTTAAGCATCGAATTAGAATCAAAAACCATATCATCAAATCAATATTGGAAAATTAAAGATGAAAAGGAATCTAAACACTTTAATGAAGAAATGTTTATCGAGAAATGTGATGAAATATTACAAAACGCTGTTGAAATTCGGTTACGTTCTGATGTACCCATAGCTGCTTTTTTAAGTGGCGGATTAGATTCAAGTCTGGTATGTGCAATAGCGAAACAAAAACTACAAAAACCATTTAATTGTTTTTCAATTGGATTTAATGACAAACGCTTCGATGAAAGCCCTTATTTTAACAAAGTAGTAAACCTATTTAATTTGAATGGAATATCAAAAATTGTAGATGAAAAAAATATAAATCTATGGAAAAAAACAACCTATCATAATGATCAACCTCATGGAGATATATCCTTTATTCCAACATATATTTTATCTGAATTAGCATCACAAAAACATAAGTTAGTGCTAACTGGTGATGGAGGGGATGAATTATTTGCTGGTTATACAAAATATTTTTCATTATTAAATAACGATGTTTTCTCAGAAAAATATTTTCAATCCATATCCTTATTTAGCTCAAACAATCTTAAAAACTTATATACTAAATCTCTATTAAATAAAATCGATTTAAATCAACCAAAGTCATTTTTTGAATCCACAATTAATCAAGTATCTCAAAAAGATTCGATTAATAAAGCCCTTTATTTTGACACAATGCAATTACTCCCTGGTAATAATTTAGTCAAACCAGATAAAATGGCAATGGCCCATTCTCTTGAAACACGCAGTCCTTTTCTTGATTATCGATTATTTGAATTAGCATTTCAGCTTCCTGGAAATTTAAAATTACAAAAAAATGAAACAAAATATATCCAGAAAAAATTAGCAAAAAAATATTTACCAGACGATATCATCTATAGAAAAAAACAAATGTTTACAGTTCCTGTTGGAGAATGGTTTAAAACCGACCTTCAACCATACTTAAAATCAATGTTATTATCTAACAAAGCAAAAGAAAGAAACCTTTTTGACATTGCAAAAGTAAGTGCAATGATTGACGATCATATTTGTGACAAAAAAAACTACACCCGTGAATTAAGAGCGTTATTAAATTTAGAAATTTGGTTTCAAGAATTTTTAAATGAGTAAAAAAAAATTTTTTAATTATACTATTTATGTATTATTTTCTATTTATCTTATTTTTGTTCTTTTAGGAATCAAAGAATTTAAGGTATGGAACCAAATACTTTCTGTTATTGGACAACCTAATTTACAGGATTTTTTAACAACCATAACAAAAATAGTTTTAGAAAAGCATACCCACATATTTCGATTAATTTTACTATCACCTATACTATTTTTAGCATACATTCTAAATATAAAAACAAATTATCTATTTTCAATAATCATAGTAATTTTAATATTTATAATGATTAAAATATTAAATGACTTAAGCCAAAAATTAACCGAAAAAAAAACACCATCCCTAGCACTTACTGGAATTATGATTATTATATCCTTTTTTTTAAATGGCAGAGGAATTCTTGCTATGTTTGGAATTACACTAATACTTAATGCCTATTATCATAATATTCTACATTTATTCAGTGTAAAAAAATTTATATTTCACATTCTACTAGGTTGTTTTTTTTGTACTGTAAGCTCAGGAACGTTTTTTGTAGCCTTGGGATCTATCCTTCTCTTTTTTGTATGCAAAATCATAAAAGATTTTCCAAAAATACATAAAAGTTACTTAAAACTATTTTTAATATTTTTTATATTTTTTATTCTATTAACTTCCGAAATAATAAAATTTATTCAAAAAAACTTATTATTTTATGAAGGAAGTATAATTAAACTAATGAAACATGGTATTGGCAATGTTATACCACTATCAATTATTTTATTAAGCATAGGACTGATAATAGCAATATCACCACTCTTATTTCTCATAATTAAAAAATTATTAAAAAAACACTTATTATTTCAAATTACTTTACCCATTATTTTATCATCATTATGTATCGGAATTTTTGGTTTTTTAAGTTTATTTATTTGTTTCCCGGCCATCCTTATCATAATTGAGTTTCATATTAATTCAAAAAAATATATTCTTAATTAAATTGATTAAAAACTAACAAAGTAAAAGTAAATATCTATTTCAATAATTTAGAATTAAAAACTTTATCTAAAAATATTTTTAAAATTTATTCCAAGAAAATATCACTATTATCAGTTAATTAAATACTGACATTTTTAATAAGATACCCGAGTCCACAAGTAACTTACTATCCATTTTACTACTTAATTTACTGTCTTTATTTTTGTTAAAGATACAAAAGTCATCACTATAATTTCAAAATACAATCTAAAAGAATAGTTTTTTAAATAAAAAAGATCATGACGAATTCTTTCTTCACTTGTAAGATTACTTCTCCCATAAACTTGACTCATTCCCGTAATACCTGGCTTTATCAAACATCTAAGTTTCCAATCCTCAGCAGTATAATCAACAATTTGAACAGGAGAATCAGGACGAGGTCCTACCAAACTCATATCACCCTTTAGTACATTAATTAACTGAGGCAATTCATCCAAACTTGTTTTTCTCAAAAATTTTCCTATAGTCGTAACCCTTGGATCATTAGCCACTGTTGTTTGATACTCGCTTCTTTTTTTACATTTTTCTTCATCACTTAATTTATTAAATTCCTCTAAATTAACACCCCCATGAAATGAATGAGATTTAACCATACTTCTAAATTTGAACATTTTAAAAATCTTTTGATTCTTTCCAACACGATCTTGAATAAAGAAAATCCCCCCTTTATTTTCTAACGTTAAAATCACCATAATTAAAAGTAACAAAGGGCTTAAAAACAACAAGCCAAAAAAACTAAAAATCAAGTCAAAAAGTATTATAAATATATTTGAAAAAAATTTTTTCTTAAAAAACAAATAATCTTGTGCCATAGTAATAATATAAATCAAAATGCCAATAATTCAATTAAAGTATATAATATCCCATCTATTTAAACTAGATTAGTTATAACATATACTAAATAATCATGCTTAAAAAATATCTTAAATTTTCTACTATAATCTCTCTCGGAATACTTCTTGGTAGATTGACAGGATATTTAAGAGAACTAATTATAGCATCACAATTTAATATCTCAAAAATGGCTGATCAAGTAATTTTATTACTGACATTACCTGATTTAATTAATTCACTACTTTCCATTTCAACATTATCAGTAGTAATGATGCCCCTTATGTATGAAAAAAAAGATCACATTAAATCAATATTAATCGATTTAACTAAACGCATTGGTATTTTAGCGCTTTTATTTTACATAAGCATCGCTCTAATTTTATATTTTATATATGAGTTTTCATTTTGGATATTATTACTAATTAGTTTTATATCCATAATCCCCAATGCCTTAACTGCCATTGCAGTTTTATACTTACAATTTCAAAATCGATTTTTATTTACATCTCTAGGAACATTGGTATTTAACATCACAATTATCGGCTGTTTAATACTTTCTAAAAACTTACTATTAATTGCATTAGGAGTAATTTTAGCCTGTATACTTCGATTTGGATTTATGCTCATTGATGTATTTAAGTCTCCATTAAAAATAGCAAATCAACCGTATATCAAAACTAACAAAGTAAGTTTTCAACTAATTATTTTTTCTATTATTAGTAATGGCATCTTATTTATTAATCCAACAATCAATAAAATGCTTGCCTCCTTATTATCTCCTGGCTCAACAGCCATTTTAACGTATGCAGAAAAAATATATCTATTACCTGTTTCTGTCTTATTAACTACCTTTGCAGTAGCATCATTTCCTGATATTTCTAAATTAATCGTTGAAAAAAAATGGGATACATTTACTACTTTATTAAAAAAAAGTATTATTTTGAATATTATTTTATCTGGAGTAACCGTACTTATTTTTGTAATTCTTGGCAAGTTTTTTATTACGATTTTATTTGGATTAGCAAATATTTCTAATTATCATATTAACCAAATTTATACCGTATTTTTAGGATATATCGGAGCTTTAGGATTCGCTGGAACTCAAGCAATCTGTATAAATGTATTATTTTCTCTCAAAAAATTTAAATCAATTGCAACATTCTCCATCACAATTTTAAGTTTAAATTTACTTTTAAATTTAGTTGTTATTATAAAAAATAAAGCACTTGTTTTAATTGCTATAAACACATCATTACTTCAAATAATCTCCGTAATAATATTAACAATTTTAATAAAGCAAACTCTAAAAGAAAAAACCAAAACCTAATATTTATAAATAATTACACCTAAGAACTTATCTTTTTCTTTAACCAATCCATTAACGTAACATGCAACGACTGATCTAATGATACAAACGATTCTAATAACAAATATAATTCTGTTACTTTAAAACGCGCTTCTTCATCATCCACAAAAATTTTAGGATGCAACGTTTTTTGAATCGTATCAACATTATATGACAACTCTTCATACATTTTTTCACCCGCTCTTAAACCTGTAAAGGTAATAGGAACATCCAATTCATTTAAGTTAGAAAGCTGAATCATATCTTTGGCTAACTCTAAAATTTTGATAGGTTCTCCCATATCCAAGGTAAATACTTCTCCCCCTTGAGATAATAATCCTGCTTGCAAAACCAAACGACTCGCTTCAGGTATGGTCATAAAATAACGTGTAATATCAGGATGTGTAACCGTAACCGGTCCACCTTTAGCAATTTGTTCTCGAAATAAAGGAACAACACTCCCTTTTGATGCTAAAACATTACCAAACCGCACAGCAGAAAAATTCAATTTATATTCATTTGCATAAGCTAAGGTAAATAATTCACATAACCGCTTTGAAGCACCCATACTATTCGCTGGATTAACAGCTTTATCAGTAGATATTAAGATAAATCGTTCAACCGAATACTTAGCACTATGTTCTAACAATACTTTTGTACCCACCACATTATTGTGTAACAAAGACTTTATATTAACTTCCATCAAAGGAACATGCTTATACGCAGCCGCATGAAACACTAAATCAATATGATGAGACTTAAACACCCGTTCTAAATCATCAGATCGAGAAACATCCCCAACAACACTAATTAAGTTCACAAAATCAGGAAACAGCTCACGTATCTTACGATCAATTTGATAAACATTATCTTCACAATTATCAAAAACAATTAATCGAGCAGGAGAAAACTTTAATAATTGAATACAAATTTCTGATCCAATAGAACCACCGCCCCCTGTGACTAAGACAACCTTGCCCTTAATATAATTATTATTTTGATCAATAATCATTTCATTAACTTCAGACCGACCTAATAAATCTTGAATACGCACATCACGTAATTGAGACAATTTAACTTTTCCATCAACCAAACCATGTAAATCAGGGGTAATTTTAAATCGAATAGATGTATCTAAATAATTTCCAATAATATCTCGAATACGATTACTAGCCAATGACGGAATAGCAATAATCACATCTTGAACATTAAATACATTGACATATTTTTCTAATGAATCAAGTGATCCCAAAACTTTTACCCCATGAATATACTGATTTATTTTTGTAATATCATCATCTAAAAACCCTTTAATATCATAATTAAAATTAGGATTTTTTAAATTTTCAGAGGCCAACATAGCTCCCGCAGATCCTGCTCCAATCACAAGAACCGGACTTAAGATCTTAGCATTATTCTTTTTTGTAACAATCAGCAGTTCATCACGTAACAACCGTAAAAAACCACGAAAACTAAATACCAAACTAAAAACCCCCATAAACTCTAACAATATAAAAGGCAGTAAATTAATACGTTGATCCAAAAAGAAATTTATCCCAAATCCTATTACAGCAAGAAAAATACTCCCTAAAAACACAACACCATAAACAAGCTTAAACTCTCGAGATGAAGCAAAACGCCATGATTTCGAATATAATCCAAACATAAAAAATACAAAAATTCTCATACAAGCAGCCAATACACTAAGCTTTAAATAATAAGGATCTAATAAAACAGAAGCATGAACAAAGTTAAAAGAAAATAAAGCCACAAAAAAAGAAAATATAAAATCAGACCCAACAATAACAATTAATTTTGTTTTACGTGCAATATTAAAGACTTTCGTTAACACTACTTGAAGATCATACGTCATAACTGTTTTTTTCTCCAAATCAAGCGATTACGTTTCAAAATAGGCTCTAAAAACGGGATCCCAATTAAAAAAGCAAGTCCTATCAAATACATCGAAAAAATCCACACTGAATAATTAAACACAACAAAAAGAACCCCACAAAAAACAAAATAAGCATGTAAAGCATATAACCATGTAACCGTTAATGATTTTGACTGAACATATCGCAATAAAACAAAATGAAAATGCTTTTGATCCGGTTTAAACGGATTGCCTCCTAACATGATACGTAATAAAACCACACGGACCGTATCCCAAATAAAATAAGTTCCCATCATCAAATAAGCAATCAAAGAAAAACTCGATGGTACAGACAAAAAACACAATAAAGGCGTAACCGCTAAATGATAGCCCAAAAACAAACTACCACAATCTCCCATATAAACCTTTGCAGGAAACCGATTAAAAAACAAAAAAATTAATAATGCAACACCTATCATTAACTGAAATGACATAAAACCAAAAACACCGGCTCCTATTATTGATAAACAGACTAAGCCAGCTGCCAAACCATCTAATCCATCTGTTAAATTAACCGCATTAACCATTCCTAAAAACCAAAAAACCCATAAAAAAATATGCAGATAACTATACTCTGAAAGAAATCCAAATAAAAAATGTAATTCCCCAACACGATTTAAAAACAAAAATAGTGATACCCCAATAACCCCTTGTATCAATAATTTTGCATACCAGGGCAATCCCCATTGATCATCCATCAATCCCAAGAAAAAAATCAAACTACCACCACAGGCATACCATAGATAATGAACAGATAAATAATCAAAAATATATGCCATCAATAGTATAGCTATCACAAAAGCAATCCCACCAATACAAGGAATAGCCGTGACATGCCTTTTACGAACACTGGTAGGCTGATCCAAAAACCCATTTGGCACCCATTTAAGCAACAAAACTGTTATAAAAAACGTTAATACACCAACAAGAAAAAACGATATTACCATGATAAATAACCTAATTTTATTTCTAATTAAAAATTACTACTAGTTAAGTATAAGTTAATTTATAAGATAGTTAAATATAATAATTGTCTCAAAAAACAAGGCTATGTTAGTATATTTTCACTAGATACTAAGGAGTTCACTATGTTTACAACAACCTCATCCACAAACTATAAAATAAACGATATCTCACTAGCAGAATTCGGCCGAAAAGAAATTATAATTTCTGAAAAAGA
>CETG01168327.1_pt1 | contig 15003 bp, 11 predicted proteins | sample 361471 | NCBI WGS metagenome assembly CETG01 (sample SAMEA2622696, study PRJEB7988) | marine metagenome | isolation source: saline water (ENVO:00002010), including | reverse complement strand
TCTCCTTATTCAATAGATTTGAATCTTTTAGGTAGAAGTATTGAAGCTGGAGTTTTGGAAGATCCTGCAGTAGAGCCACCTGAGGAAGTATTTGCTCTTACTTCATCAATTAATGATGCTCCTAAAGAGCATGAAGATATCGAAATAGGCTTTTTAGCGGGTAATCCAATATCAATTAATGGTGTTGAATTAGAGCCAGTAGAGCTTATACAAAAAGCAAATTTTATTGCAGGTAAACATGGATTTGGTCGAATAGATATGATTGAGAATCGAGTTGTAGGAATCAAAAGCCGAGAAATATATGAAACTCCTGGTTTGTTACTACTTATAAAGGCTCATCAAGAGTTGGAAAGTTTAACTTTATCTGCGGATGTTTTAAGAACAAAATTTCAATTAGAACGACAATGGTCAGATTTAGTTTACCAAGGACTTTGGTTTAGCCCTTTAAAGGAAGCATTAGATGGTTTTTTTGATAGGACTCAAATAGATGTTAACGGAACAGTCAAAATAAGATTATACAAAGGAAATGCAACCGTAATAGGTCGTGAATCTAAGCAGAGTTTATATATCTCTGATATGGCTACATATGGTAATGAAGATCAATTTAATCATAAATTAGCCGAAGGATTTATATATATATGGGGGTTACCTAGCAGATTATGGTCAGCCTCTAAACGTAAGAATTCACGTTAAATATTTTATTTATTTTTCAGATGTTACTTCATTTTCTTCGCTTGCTTTAGTTTCCTTCTCTTCTTTAGTTTCCTTCTCTTCTTTAGCTTCCTTCTCTTCTTTAGTCTCTTTTTTTGTTGCTTCCGATTTAACTTCCTTTCCTTCTTTTATCTCTTTTTTATCTGTTTCTTTATCACTTGAAGGTACAGTTTTGGGAGTTGGCAAAGGTCCTTCTTGCTTAACAGTTATATAGCGAATAACGTCTTCACTAAGTCTCATGGCTTTTTCTAAAACGGCAATATGTTGGCCATTACCTTGGTGACTTAATTGAACATAAATGCCTTCTTTATCCTTACCAATAGGATATGCAAGCCTTCTTTTTCCTCTCATTTGACTATCTAAAACTTTTACTTCTGCTTTAACCAGTAAATCATTGTATTTGGTTATATGACTCTCTACTTCTTCCTCCGGAATATCCGGACGAAGTATATACATTGTTTCGTAGTAGCTTGGATTAGTCATTAGTTTCTCCGACTGGGACTAATAGGCTCATCGAATATGAGCGACGGAATTTTCATTCTATCCTTTAAAGGTACGTTTTTTTAAAGTTGGATTTTTACAGCTTCGCTTATGATAGGTAAATCAGGCTCTCTACCATTTAGGCATTCATAAATACAAAAAATTATTATAGACAGGACTCCAACAATCACTGTACTTGATAGCGTTCTAATTAATAGCCCATTACCAAGCGGTTCAATTATAAGCTGAAAAGTATAATTGATAAGAATAATTATAATATTTATTAGGATACTTTGAAGTGAATTAAATCTTAGAAAATATGACATTTTAGGATTTCTAATGATCAAAAGAAATAACAAAAGGAACAATATTAAACCTCCAAATGGCAACGCTTGTTGAATTATTATTAAAGGTAATGCAGGAATTGCTATAAATCTAAGAAAAGGAAAGTCAATAAATAAATATCTTCCAAAATCAAGAGAATCACTCCATGGAAGCATATAGATTAAAAGAGCTATTAATCTTTGTGAAATCGGAATTAACATATCTAGTGAATTTTTTCTATTTTAGTTTGATAGATAATCATTAATCGCATTTTTCATGATTTCAACAGGAACATCATCTATGCCGCTCCATAGTCTTAAAGAGGCGGCTCCTTGCTGAATAAGCATCTCTAGACCATCAATTGCCTTACAGCCTTGTGAAATACATTTTTTTAACCATGGAGTAGGTCTTGGTGTGTAAATCAAGTCATAAGCTATTGCTGTAGGTTTTATGTGATTCCATATTTCTTCATTTATAGGAAAATTAAATGGGTCATCAACTTTTTTGCTATGGGAAGTCATGCCTACTGGAGTTGTATTTATGATCAAATCTGCATTTTTTAAATGCTCAATAACTGAAATATCTTTTTCATTTAAACCTTGTATTTTTCTAAAAGATTGATTTTCATCATGGCTATTTTTAGCCATAGTTTCTAAAAATAGTTCTAGTCTTTTACTACTGCGGTTAACAACAGTTATATTTTTTAAATTTAGTGTTTTTAATCCCGTTAAAACTGCTCTAGAACTTCCTCCAGCTCCTATAACTAGAGCAGCTTTGTTTTCAAAACTTTCATTTATTAATGGAAATAAAAAACCATCAACGTCAGTATTAGTTCCAGTCCATTTATTATTTTCATTTCTGATTAATGTATTCACTGCTCCTACTTGGTGAGATAGAGGAGTAATCTCAGCACAAGCTTCAATAATATTTTGTTTATGTGGAATAGTGATATTTAAACCTTTGCAATTTGTATGTTCTAAAGCTTTGACAATACAAGTTAAATTATTTGTTTCACAAGGTATCGCAAGATAACACCAATCAATACCCATTTCGGCTATCGCAGCATTGTGCATTATTGGAGAAAGAGAGTGGCTTACTGGGTTCCCTAACAGACCCACAAGGCTTGTTTTGCCTGTAATCATTGTTTGAAGTTCCTGTTGATGAGCAAAGTCCATAGTTATCTGTTCGGGAACCACGCCTCGCCGCTAAGTGGCCTCTCTGCCGAGGATATCCGTGTCAAAGAAAGATGCACTTAGGAGCTGGTTATCCATGGGGAAGGTTGTTGGTATTGATCTTGGAACTACTAATAGCTGTGTAGCTGTTATGGAAGGGGGTAAGCCTACAGTAATAGCCAATGCTGAGGGTTTTCGTACAACACCCTCTGTCGTTGCATATACAAAGAATCAAGATCAGCTTGTTGGTCAAATTGCTAAGCGTCAGGCTGTTATGAATCCTGAGAATACTTTTTATTCCACGAAGAGGTTTGTTGGTCGAAGAGTTGATGAGGTTAATGAAGAATCTAAAGAAGTTAGTTACGGAGTTGAAAAAGCAGGATCTAATGTCAAAATCAAATGCCCAATTCTTGATAAGCAATTTTCTCCTGAAGAAGTAAGTTCTCAAGTTTTACGAAAGCTTTCAGAAGATGCAGGGAAATATTTAGGGGAAAACGTAACTCAAGCGGTAATTACTGTTCCTGCTTACTTTAATGATTCTCAACGTCAAGCAACTAAAGATGCAGGCAAAATTGCAGGATTAGAAGTTTTGCGGATTATTAATGAACCTACAGCTGCTGCTCTTGCTTACGGGTTAGACAAAAAAAGTAATGAGCGCATTTTGGTATTTGATTTAGGTGGAGGAACATTTGATGTATCTGTTTTGGAAGTAGGTGATGGTGTTTTTGAAGTACTTTCTACTTCAGGTGATACTCATTTAGGTGGAGATGATTTTGACAGAGTTATTGTTGATCATTTAGCCGCAATTTTTAAAGGTAATGAGGGAATTGATCTAAGACAGGATAAGCAAGCTTTGCAAAGATTGACTGAAGCTGCAGAAAAAGCAAAAATTGAACTTTCGAATGCAACTCAAAGTGAAATTAATCTTCCCTTTATTACTGCCACTTCAGAAGGACCAAAACACCTTGATTTAAATTTAACTAGAGCAAAATTTGAAGAGCTCGCTGCAAGTTTGATAGATCGATGCAGGGTGCCAGTTGAGCAAGCTTTAAAAGATGCCAAATTATCTACTGGAGATATTGATGAAATAGTGATGGTTGGTGGTTCAACAAGGATGCCTGCGGTCAAAGAGTTGGTAAACAGAGTAACTGGAAAAGATCCTAACCAGACAGTTAATCCGGATGAGGTTGTAGCTGTAGGAGCGGCAATTCAAGGTGGAGTATTAGCTGGAGAGGTCAAAGATATTTTGCTACTTGATGTAACCCCTCTTTCATTAGGAGTCGAGACTCTTGGTGGAGTGATGACAAAAATGATTTCTAGAAATACAACTGTTCCTACTAAAAAAACAGAAACTTATTCAACTGCAGTTGATGGGCAAACAAATGTAGAAATTCATGTACTTCAAGGTGAGCGTGAGATGGCCTCAGATAATAAAAGCTTAGGTACTTTTCGTTTAGATGGTATTCCTCCAGCACCAAGAGGAGTGCCGCAGATTGAAGTAACTTTTGATATCGATGCCAATGGAATTCTTAGTGTTACAGCCAAGGATAAAGGCAGTGGAAAAGAACAAAGCATTTCTATAACAGGCGCATCGACCCTTTCTGATAATGAAGTTGAAAAAATGGTTAAGGATGCAGAAGTAAATGCTTCTGCAGATAAAGAAAAGAGAGATCGTATTGATATAAAAAATCAGTCTGAAACACTTGTTTATCAATCTGAGAAACAAATGAGTGAATTAGGCGATAAAGTAGATGGCGAAGCAAAAGCAAAAGTTGAAGAGAAACGTTTAAAACTTAAAGAAGCGTTAGATAGTGATGATTATGAAAGTATGAAGACTTTATTAGAAGAGCTGCAAAAAGAATTATATACATTAGGTTCATCTGTTTATCAACAAGCTAATGCTGCTTCACAAGCATCAGAAGGTAATTCGAATGACACTAGCTCTGGATCTAAAGATGGAGATGATGTAATTGATGCTGAATTTACCGAATCAAAATAATAAAGAATTATAAAATTATAGATTTTCAGTTATTTGTTGAACGATCCATTCAGCACATGCCGGTGCAAGTAAAATACCATTTCTATAATGTCCTGTATTAACTAAAAGCCCAGGTTCTAAATTTTTTATTATTGGAGAAGGTTCATTCATTGGCCTAGATCTTATTCCATACCATTGTTTTTCAACTAAAGCTTTTTTTCCCCAATCTGAATTTATACAATCTTTCATTATATTTAAATGCTCTATATTTGGAGAGATACCATTTTCCATAGTTGCCCCTAATAACATTTGATGTTCATTTTTATTATTTAGAATAAAGTTGTACCCTTTTGTATTAATGACAGCAGGCCATACAAATTTATTATTGTTTTGGATATCAATTCGAAGATCTAAAACCTGCCCAAGTTTTGGTTCAAAACGGATAATGTGATCTAGAGGCGTTAAAATTTCTTCGCTTCCTAATGATGCACAAATTACAACATAATCTTTTTCTAATATTTCATTATTAGATAGATAAATCTTCCATTGCTTGTCAGTCAGTCCTGATTTTTTTTTTAAAGATATAACAGATTGATCTATTTTTTTTACTTGATATACATGTAAAGCTTTCATTAAAGATATAAGGAGCCTTTTTGGATTTATACGACCATCATTTTCAGAGATTAACGCAGCTTCGATGTTGGTATTGAAAATCTCACTAATTTGAGATGTTGTTTGTTTATCTAATAACTTAATACCAAAGATTTTTTTTTTATTGGCTAATTCTTTCATCAAACTTCTTTCTATTTCAGAGTTCCCCAATTGTATTAATGGAGTTTCGATTTTTAAATGTAGAGAGTATTTGCTTATCTCCATAAGTAATTCTGGCCATATTTCCATACTGCGTTTTCTTAACCTCCAACTTCTTCCTGATGTTTTTCTATAGATGTGTCCCATCAGTACACCTAAAGATGCTTCAGTGGCATTTAATTTTGTGGCAGGTTGAAACGCTTTATTAAATCGAGGTTCTATAAGAGATACGTCATGACCAAGCTTCACGAGTTGAAATGCAGTCATGCTGCCTACAACTCCTGCTCCTATAATGGCAATGCTTTTATTGCATTTTGTTGTTGAAGTCTGAATTGTTCTATGAGGCATGTTTTCAATCGCTATTAATTGTAGTTGTTAGCTGACAGTTGAGAGGCTTCGAGAGACAATGATTTTATACATATAAATTGATTGAATTCTTCTACTGTCATTTTGCAGTTTATTTGCCCTGATCGTCCAGGATTAGTCAGTGAACTATCTGGATGGGTTGCACGTAATCACGGAAATATTAGGCATGCTGATCACCATACAGATGCTGGTGCTGGTCTTTTCCTTAGTCGAATTGAATGGGATTTAGATGGTTTTGCTATCGCACGAGAGTCTATTCAGAATGAAGTTAATAATTTATCTAAACGTTTATTAGGTAAAGCCCAATTAAATTTCTCTGATGAGACGCCTAGAGTTGCAATTTTTGCTAGCAAGCAAAGTCATTGTCTTTTAGACCTTCTTTGGCGAGTAAGGAGTGGTGAGCTTCAAATGAGTATTCCTTTAGTCATTTCAAATCATCTGCAAATAGAAGGTATTTGCAATGAGTTTTCTGTACCATTTTTCCATTTGCCTGTCGATTATGAAAATAAATCAATTATAGAAAAGACAATGCTTGATTTGCTTGTTCAATATGAGATTGAGATCGTTGTATTAGCTAAATATATGCAGATTCTTAGTGATGATTTTTTATCTAGCTTTGATGGAACTTGTATTAACATTCACCATTCTTTTTTACCTGCCTTTAAAGGTGCTCAGCCATATCATCAAGCTTGGGATAGAGGAGTTAAATTAATTGGTGCTACAGCGCATTATGTTACCAAAGACTTGGATGGTGGTCCAATTATTGAACAAACCATTGCGCAAGTTAGTCATCGAGATGAAGTAGATGATTTAATTAGAAAAGGTCGAGATACAGAGAGGATTGTACTTGCTAGGGCTTTAAGGTTACATTTATGTAGGCAAGTAATGGTTTATGGCGGTCGAACTGCTGTTTTTGCGTGAAGTATTTTTTATCAATTAATAAATTTCAATTAGAAGCAGATAGAGCTTTAGGTTGGCATTTTTTTCAAATTGGTGTTTTTTTACTTCCTTCAACTGTTTTTTTATCGGGCTGTTTTTTATTTATTGCCGGTGTTTTGGCAACTTTTAAAAGATCTGATTCCTACTGGAAGGATCCTTGGAATTATCCTCTTATTTTGATTGCTTTATGGATGATTATTGGCTGCTTTAGAGCTTATTCTGGATGGTTAGCCTGGGTAGGTCTTGCTAATTGGCTACCTTTTTTTTGGTGCTTTTGGGCGTTTCAGCCTTATTTATTAACTTCTCAAAATCGAAAACGAGTTGCTTTATGTTTAATTTCTGGAACTGTACCTGTTGTTGCTACTGGATTAGGTCAAATATTTTTTGGATGGCATGGACCATGGCAATTGTTTAATGGTTTGATTATTTGGTTTATAGATCCTGGAGGGGAGCCTATTGGGCGTCTGTCAGGTTTATTTGATTACGCGAATATTGCGGGTGCTTGGTTGGCTTTAGTTTGGCCATTTGCTCTGGCTGCTTTAATTCAACCTTCTTTAAGTTTTAAGGATCGTAGCTTAGTGTTTATTTTGGCTACTTTAATAGTTGCTTCATTGGTTTTGACTGATTCCCGTAATGCTTGGGGTGCTTTTGTTTTGGCGTTCCCGTTTGTCTTGGGACCTATTAGTTGGTTTTGGTTGATGCCTTTATTGCTTTTGAGTTTATTACCTCTTTTTCTGGCTGTATTACCTGGAATTAATTTTGAGATTCAGCAATTTGCCCGGATATTAGTACCTGAACGACTATGGAGTCGTTTAAATGATATGAAATTTACGGGATTAAGATCTGTAGAATCTACTCGCTTACATCAATGGAAAGAGGCAATTAATCTTGTTTCCGAGCGGCCTTTTTTCGGTTGGGGAGCAGCAGCTTTCTCTGTTTTATATTCATTAAGGGAAGGAATATGGCATGGTCACTCACATAATTTACCACTTGAATTAGCTGTTTCTTCTGGAGTTCCTGTTGCAGTTTTGCTAGTAGCTATGGTGATATCTCTATTGGTAATTTCTTTATATCGTCTAGATCTTTGGAGAGTGAGAAAAACAATTGAATATTCAAATAACTCTCTTTTTGATCGAGCTTGGTGGACTTCAATGCTTATTCTTATTTCTCTTCATGGTACTGATATGCCTTTATTTGATAGTCGTATAAATATAGCTGGTTGGATTATATTGGCGGGATTAAGATGTTTAATACTCTTTCCACATGCCATTAAAAATCCCTTAACTATTACTGAATAAACCCTCATAGAACCTCGTAGAGGTTAATTATAAACGCTTACTCCATTTGAATTTGTCTTTCGTAAATAGAATGCTCATTAAATATACGAGCTATTAGAAAACTTGTTATACATGCAACTAATAGGGGTTTTAGCATGAGGAGATCTTTTGTTAGAGCAAATGCTAGAAACATCGCTGTGATTGGCGTACGCGAACATGCTGATATAAAAGCACCCATGCCTGCAAATATGTATGTGCTTGGTACATGCCCTGTTAATGCTTCTACCCAATTTCCACAGGCTAGCCCTATTGATCCTCCTAAAATAAGCATTGGATAAAAAAGTCCTCCAGGAGCGCCTGATGCTGCAGCAATACCTGTACTGAAAAATAAGACGATAAAAGTTCCTAATGCCATAGATATTTGTGCGTTTCCTTCGACGATTAAACTTTGAAGGCCGCCTAAATTATGAAAAGTTTCAGGGAGAAATGAATACATACCTCCGAGCAATAGTCCGCTGATTACCATTCTCAATCTAATTTTATTTCCAAACCAAATTATGCCTTGTCGTTGCATAGTTAAAACATATGTGCAATAGAGTTCTGCTAATACACCTATAACAACTCCTAAGGCTATTAAGTAGGTTAGATCGATAGGAAGAAAATGAATTAAAGGAGTATATTCACGTTGCAATTGGAACCCTAGGATGCTATCAAATCCTCCTGCGGTTGGGTCTAGTCCAATTGCTTGTAACACATCGGCCCATGTATCTGCCCAAAAGGTTGTAATAACTACCAGCAGAAGAACTACGGGTCTTGCAGAATTTAATAATTCCTCAATTGCATAGATAAACCCTCCTATTGGAGCACTAAAAATAGCTGCTATACCAGCGCCACCACCTGCTGCAACAATAACTCTTCTAAAAGCTATAGGGGCTTTTAGCCATTTTGCCATCGTCCAAGCGACTGAACCTCCCATTTGTACTGCAGGTCCTTCTGGTCCTAATGGAAAGCCACTTCCAATTGCTATGATCCCGGCGATGAGTTTGATTAACCCAACGCGTAAACCCATTGGTACAGGTTTATGTCTAAGAAAAGCCATGATATGACTAACTCCTGAGCCACTCGAGGCTGGTGAAAATTTCATTATTAACGTTGCAGAAATCAGTCCACCAATGCCTCCAAGAGCAGGTAAAACAAACCAGGCTGGTAATTGTTTAAGAAGTTCAAATTTCCAGTCATCAAGAGCATGAACACCTGCTTTAAAAAGAACACCTGTTATTGCTGCTCCAAACCCTGTAAAGATTAAAGTTAAGACAACAACAAACCATTGGCGCCTTAGAAGATTTCTAATACTGCGACTTGATTGTATAAATGTTGTTTTATCTAATAGATCCTTTTTGTTAGACATTTTTTTTAATTGGTTTCCATGCTTGTGGCCATTTCTTTATCAGTAATTATTTTCCCTTCATTTTCAAAACCAGGAATTTCATTGAAATTTAAATATTGATAGAGCTCTTGTGCATTTGGTTCAATTTTGTTAGCGGCAATATCTCTATATTCATTTGGTGATGGTATATAACCTAGTAAGGCACAAACTGCGGCTAATTCTGCGCTTCCTAAAAATACTTGTGCTCCTTTCCCAAGTCGATTATTAAAATTGCGAGTACTTGTAGAAAACACAGTAGTATTGTCATCAACTCGAGCTTGATTCCCCATACAAAGCGAGCATCCAGGCATTTCCATACGACTACCAGCTTCTTCAAAAATATGAAAATAGCCTTCTTTTTTTAGAATCTCTTCATCCATACGAGTTGGTGGACAAACCCATAATCTTGCTTTGTTTTTGCCTGCACCTTCAAGGACTTTGGCGGCAGCTCTGTAGTGACCAATATTGGTCATGCATGACCCTATAAATACTTCTTGAATAGATTGTCCAGCTACTTCACTAAGTAATTTAACGTTGTCAGGATCGTTAGGACATGCAAGTACTGGCTCAGATAAATCATTTAGATTGATATCTATGATTTCTGAATAAACCGCATTTGTATCTTTTTTAAGTAACTCTGGCTTAGTTAGCCATGATTCCATTGATTTAATTCTTCTTCCCAAAGTTTTGGCATCTTGATAGCCTCTTGCGATCATGTTCTTAAGCAATGAAACATTACTACGTAGATATTCAGAAATAGTTTTTTCAGATAATTGGATCGTACAACCAGCGCAAGATCGTTCTGCACTCGCATCAGTTAGTTCGAATGCTTGTTCTAATTTTAGATTTGGTAATCCTTCTATTTCCATGATTCTCCCATTAAAAATATTGATTTTGTTGGCTTTTTCTACTGTTAGCAATCCTTTTTGGATTGCAACCCAAGGAATTGCATTAACAATATCTCTAAGAGTCATCCCTGGTTGTAACGATCCTTGAAAACGAACTAGAACAGATTCAGGCATATCTAATGGCATCGCACCGATTGCAGCGGCAAATGCTACTAATCCTGATCCAGCAGGGAATGAGACACCTAGAGGAAAACGTGTATGACTATCTCCTCCTGTTCCAACCGTATCAGGCAATAACATTCTATTTAACCAACTATGTATAATTCCATCTCCAGGACGCAGAGCAATCCCTCCTCGTTCGGCAAAAAAATCTGGTAACTCTTTTTGCGTTTTAATATCTACTGGTTTGGGATAAGCTGCTGTATGACAGAAGCTTTGCATTACTAAATCAGCGGAGAAACCAAGACATGCCAGTTCTTTCATTTCATCGCGAGTCATTGGTCCCGTAGTATCTTGACTACCAACAGTTGTTATTAAAGGTTCACAACTGCTTCCTGGATGAACACCTGTTACGCCACATGCTCGACCAACTATTTTTTGGGCTTGAGTAAAACCATCAGAAGTCTCTTTACTGTCTCCAGGTCTTATGAAGAGTTCACTTGCCTCATATCCTAATTTTACTCTGACTTTGTCTGTTAATGCTCGGCCGATTAATAAAGGGATTCGACCACCTGCTTGAACTTCGTCAGGAAGTGTTATTGGCTTTAGGTCAAATTTTGCAATAATTTTACCAGCATCGCTATCTTCAGGTCCTTTTTCAATAATGCCTTTTTGAGGACGAATAGTTATTACATCCCCACTATTTAGTTGACTGACATCACATTCTATTGGTAACGCACCTGAATCTTCAGCTGTATTAAAAAAGATCGGTGCTATTTTTCCACCAATGATTACTCCACCAGATCGTTTGTTGGGAACATAAGGAATGTCTGCACCAATATGCCATAGGACGGAATTAATTGCTGATTTTCTTGAGCTCCCAGTTCCGACAACATCTCCTACATAGGCAATAGGGTGTTTTTTTTCTTTTAAGTTTGAAATTAATTCCAAACCTTCAGGGAGCCGAGTCTCAAGCATCGCAAGGGCATGCAGAGGGATGTCGGGTCGTGTGGTGGCATGAGTTGCAGGAGATAAATCATCTGTATTGGTTTCTCCATCGACTTTGAAAACAGTGACAGTTATTTCTTGGGCAATTTTTGGCTTAGATGTAAACCATTCACCACTTGCCCAGCTTTCTATAACCTGTTTTGCATAGCGATTATTTTTTGCCAAATCAAATACGTCATTGACTGCGTCATATACCAACAGAGTTTTGCTAAGACCAGTAGCTGCAGATTTTGCAAGTGCTTCTTCTTTGCTATGAAGAATTTCAATGAGAGCAGAAACGTTGTATCCGCCGATCATTGTTCCTAAAAGGTTAGTGGCTTCAAGAGGACTCACAAGTTCGCATTTTGTGATTCCTTGAGCAACTGCGCTTAGCCAAGACGCTTTTACATAAGCTGCTTGATCAACACCTGGCGGAATACGATTTTGCAGCAAGTTCAGTAAGAAGTCTTTTGTATAAATTTCTGAAGGTTTTTCTAGTAAGCAAGTGAGTTCTTGTACTTGTTCAGATGTTAAAGGTAGTGCAGGGATCCCTTGTGACTCTCTTGCAGCAGCAGCGTTTAGGTAAGTTTTAAGCATTGAGTATTTCTCCTTTTTTTAAGTAGAATAGGGTGATCCTTTTATTCTTTTTATAATCTTATGCTGCATGTAGATACATGATGAAATCCAAGTTAGAACTTTCTTCATATTGTATTTTCTTTAATCTTAATATCAGGAAGGAACGCACGATTCAATGACCATTACGTCCGATCTTGATGTGATTGATAACACTTCTGATCTTCATGTGGTGGAGACACGTCCTTTGTTGCCACCAGCTTCGCTACATGATGAATTACCTATAGATACGAAAGCTGCTGAAATTGTTGTTAAAACACGTAAGAGAATTCAATCAATATTGCAGGGAAATGATTCGCGTTTATTAGTAATCGTTGGCCCCTGCTCAGTTCATGATGTTGCTGCAGCTCAAGAATATGCAAGAAAGTTGGATCCCTTGCGTAATCGTTATGCAAATGAACTTGAAGTAGTTATGCGTGTCTACTTTGAGAAACCTCGTACCACTGTTGGATGGAAAGGTTTAATTAATGATCCACATTTAGATGGCTCATATGATATCAATACAGGATTAAGGCGTGCTCGTTCTTTGTTATTGGAATTAACTCACATGGGTATGCCTGCTGCAACTGAACTTTTAGATCCTGTAGTACCTCAATATATTGCAGATTTAATTAGTTGGACTGCTATAGGTGCAAGAACTACTGAAAGTCAAACTCATAGAGAGATGGCATCAGGGCTATCTATGCCTATTGGTTATAAGAATGGTACGGATGGCAGTGTCAAGATCGCTATTGATGCAATGAAAGCAGCCTCAAGACCCCATCATTTTCTTGGAATTAATAAAGAGGGATACGCTTCTATTGTTTCTACTACAGGTAATCCTTATGGCCATCTTGTTTTAAGAGGAGGAAATCGTGGTACAAATTATCATCTAGAAGCTGTTCAGGAAGTAGCGCAAGAACTCTCCAAAGCATCTCTTCCTAATAAGATCATGGTCGATTGTAGTCATGGAAATTCGAATAAGGATTATCGAAAACAGTCAGAAGTTCTGCGAACCATTTCGAACCAAGTTAAAAAAGGATCATCACATGTTATGGGAGTTATGTTAGAGAGTCATTTAGTCGAGGGTAATCAAAAACTTTCGTCAGACTTATCTAAACTTGTTTATGGACAAAGCATTACTGATGCATGCATTGATATTGAAACAACTGAAATTCTTCTTGAAGAATTGGCATTATCTATGAATTAGTATCAATTTATATTGTTGTCATCCATGTCCATCCTAAACCCATTCCGATGGGGACAGTTAAATTATCCAATCCTCTAAAACTAATTTGCTCTAATATTATTGCAAAACAAATCATAGTTAATAATTTTACTGGGATTATTTGAGAGTCGACTATGAAATTGATTGATATTAGAACCATAAAAGTTACTACTCCCATAGTGCATGTTCCAGCCATTGACTTTGTTTGACCGAAAATTTGCCAATTTTTAGATTTAAATTTTTTACCTATTAGGCCTGCAAAACCATCTCCAAATGCCATAACAAGAGAACCTGCTGTTACAGCAGCAGCATTTTGAGGCCAAAAAATAATAATTAAAAAAGTAATGCTCAATCCATAGGCGATGGTTCCTAGACTTTTTCTTTCAATATCTTCAATGGCAGAAATTAAGCGTAATTGATAGTTAACGATAAGACCAATAGTAATACAACAGGCAAACCCTATTGCTAATGGTCTGGCTATATCCAACCACCACGCTAAAGGAATTATTGGTCCAGTTCCTATATGGACAATTTTTCTGCTTAATTCTTTTTTCTCTGGGAAATATTCCTTACAAACTATGGCACTAAATAATATGAATCCTATCCAGCTAGTAAGTATTAATAAAGATTCAACGTTAATCAAATTTGTTATTATGCAGCTTTTTGATGTGTAGTCATGACTCTTAATTTGAGAATCGCTTTTGATTCTAGTTGCCGTACCCTTTCTCTTGAAACATTGATTTGACGTCCAATTTCAGCAAGTGTGAGAGGTTCCTCTCCATCCAAGCCAAATCTGAGTCTCATTATTTTTTGCTCTCGTTCATTTAATTGGGAGAGCCATCCTCCTAGATGTTCTTTTTGAATACTTCGATCCATTCCTTCCATAGGTTCATCGCAATTTGGATCTGGAATAAGTTCTCCTAAAGTACTACGATCATCATCTCCTCTTGCATGGGCATCTAGTGAGGCACATGGGGCACTTTGTGAGATCAAATCTTCCAAATCTTGAGGCTCTATGCCCATTGCATTAGCAAGCTCGAGGCGATTGGGTTGACGACCAAACCTATGTGCCAACTCTCTTGTAATTCGTCTCATTTTTGATAATTTTTCACTGATATGAATTGGTAGACGAATTGTGCGTGCACTGTTATCAATTGCACGAGTCATTCCTTGTCGAATCCACCAATAAGCATAAGTGGAAAATTTATACCCCATGGCTGGATCAAATTTATCAACTGCTCTTTCAAGCCCTATGGCACCTTCTTGCACTAAATCCAAGAGCTCTAAACCTTGATTTTGATATTTTTTTGCAACACTTACTACAAGTCGAAGATTGGCCGCCATCATTCGATCTCTAGCACGTTTCCCCATCCGCATTTGATGCTTTTGCCGATTAGTTCGTTTATTTGCATCTAAATCCAAGATTACTTTCATTGCTTGCACATGATGAGCAAGCTCTATCTCTTCTGCAGCAGTTAGCAAAGGAACTCTTCCAATACTGCTCAGATAAAACCCAATTGCATCAGTACCAAGTCGCCCAGATGAACGATTTGATGATCTAGAACTCGTACTACTGCGATTACCTTTAACCCCTCTTTGATTTGAGGTGTTAGGCAAAACAGGTTTTTCTGATTTTTCACCAGAATTACCCTTTGCAGATTCCAGAGGGATCCCCATCACCCTGGC
>CETG01031099.1_pt1 | contig 15018 bp, 7 predicted proteins | sample 361471 | NCBI WGS metagenome assembly CETG01 (sample SAMEA2622696, study PRJEB7988) | marine metagenome | isolation source: saline water (ENVO:00002010), including | reverse complement strand
TTTCTACTTCTAGATCTATGTCTAAGTCTTCTAATAGCTTTTTCTTTAATCTGCCTAACTCTTTCTCTCGTTAAACCAAATTCTTCACCAATTTCATTTAGAGTAAGTGCATATTCTCTATCAATTCCAAAATACATTTTAATAACATCTTTTTCACGTTCTTTAAGAGTATCAAGAGAATCTCTTACTTCTCTCTCTAATGAACTCATATGTAGTTCTTTATCAGGATTATCTACATTCGAGTCTGATATTACATCTAATAGCGAATTTTTTTCATCATCACTAAAAGGAGTGTCTAAAGAATGATGCCTCCTTGCGATTCTTTGAGCATCATTAATTTCAGTTATTCGCATATCAAGTTGATGTGCAATTTCATCAGCCCTTGGAGCTCTTTCAAACTCTTGTTCAAGTCTTTCAGATGCTTTATTGATTTTACTTATAGTACCGACTCTATTAAGAGGAAGTCTTACAATTCTAGAGTGTTCAGCTAATGCTTGAAGTACAGATTGTCTAATCCACCAAACAGCATACGAGATAAATTTAAATCCCCTACTTTCATCAAATCTTTCAGCCGCTTTGATTAAACCAAGATTTCCTTCATTGATTAAATCTGTAAGTGGTAGTCCTTGTCCCTGGTAGTCCTTCGCCACACTTACTACGAATCTTAGATTTGCTTCCGTTAATTCTTTTAATGCTTTTCTTGAACCTTGCTTAACTGCTACTGCTAATTCAATTTCTCTTTCAGGATCAAGAGGCTCGAATCTACTGATTTCTTGTAGATATTTGCTTAGTGAACGATTTGCATCATTACCTATTTTTTGTATTACTTGTTCTGCTTTAGTTTTTCTTTTTTTCTTTACGGGTTTCTTTTTAGTTTCAGCTACTTTAGCAATATCTTTATTCTCTTTTTTTGTTTTAGATGCAACAGGCTTTTGAGTAGACTTTTTTGTTATATTTTTTTTCTTTTTTTCTACTTTAGTTGCAGCCTTCTTTATAACTTTTTTGGGAGCTTTAGTTGTAGTTTTTTTATTTTTTTCTACTTTTACTGCAGGCTTTTTTGCTGCAGTTTTTGTAGCTTTTTTTACAACTTTAGCTGTAGTTTTTTTTGTTGTTTTATCTTTTGTAGTTGTTTTTTTTGCCATAATTATTTGTAGATAAATTAAGCTCTAATTTTAAGAAAGAAAAGAGTACTTCAAAAGAAATATTTATTAAAAGTCTGAATATATTCTTCTACACTAATATTTTGAGGCCTGCGCTCACCAAATATTTCTAATCCTTCTTGACTTATATGATTTTTTAAATTATTCTTTATTTTCTTTCTTTTGTGTTGAAATGAATATTTTATGTATTCAGAATATTTTTCAAAATCTAAATCACTTTTCTTTCTTTTTAAACTTATAATGCATGAGTCAACATTAGGTTTCGGATTAAATATATTTTTTGATATATCTGTTTCATATTTTATATTACAAAAGCTTTGAGCCATTACACTCATTCGGCTATAATCTTTGCTTCCCTCATTCGCCAGCATGCGTAGGCCAAGTTCTTTTTGCAACATTATTATTATTTCATAAAAACGTTCATCTTTAATTAGTTTAAAAATTATTGGACTTGAGATATAGTAGGGTAGATTGCCAATAACTCTTACTTTATTATGCGAAGATGGCTTCCAATCCATAAAATCAATGTTTTCAAGAATTAAATTTGATTTATTTTTTTCTCTTAAGTATTCAACAAGCATTGGATCTATCTCTATTGCAGTTATAGATTGGACTTTATCTAATAGTGGTATTGTGATAGCACCTTTACCTGGTCCAATTTCTATAATTTCTTCATTCTTTTGTGGGTTAATAATCTTGATTATTTTATTAATGGTATTTTTATCAATAATAAAGTTTTGTCCCCATGATTTTCGTATTGGAATATTCAAATTAAATATTAAAAAGTTTTTTTGCTGTTTTTGTTGTTGTTTGAGCTACTTCTTTGATAGATATATTTTTTATTTCAGCAATCTTTTCAGCTATTAAGCTGACCATATGAGGTTCATTTCTTTTACCTCTAAATGGTATAGGTGTTAAATAAGGAGAATCTGTTTCTATCATCATTTTTTCTAAGGGTATTTCTTTTACAACTTTTTGTAATGACTTTGAAAATGTTACAATCCCAGTGAATGATACGAGTAATCCTAAATCAAATAGTTTATTAGCATATTTAACATCGCTAGAATAACAATGGATAACACCTTTATTTATTTTTGATTCTTTAATATTTTTATATAAATCATCATCAGATTCTCTATTGTGTATTACTGCAGGCATATCTAGATCTTTTGCTAATTCTAGTTGCTCCCTAAAAATTTTAATTTGGGTTTTTTTATCAGAATGTTCATAATAATAATCAAGTCCAATTTCTCCAACAGCAACAGATTTGGGATGTTTCAATAGTTCTATCATATTATTTAAATAATTACTATCTACTACTTTAGCTTCATGTGGATGATATCCTACTGTTGCAAAGATAGATTCATATTGTTCTGATAAAGCAATTGATTTTTTAGAGCTTTCAATGTCTACACCTACGCATATCATATTTTTTACATTATTATTATTAGCTCTATTTATAACATCATTTATGTCATTTTGGTATTTATCATAATAAATATGGCAATGAGTATCAATAAATTCCATTTATTTATCTTCTTCTATTCTAGGAAATAAATTATTAGCAGTAGATATTTTGGTATTACTATTTAAACTGCCAAATGAAAGATCATTTTTTATATCTGCATTTATTGATTTTAATAATTTTTGAGTCTTATTTGGCATAATAGGGTATAGTAATATCGTACCAATTTTTAATAATTCTAGAGCTATATATAATGTAGTCGATGCTTTAGAAATATCACTATCATTATTAGATTTAATAAGTTTCCATGGAGCTTTAATTTCTAAATATTTATTAATTGATCTAAGTAATTGCATAATGCTATCTATAGCCTTATGAATTTTTAGATTATTATAATAGTTTAATATTTGAATAGGTATTTCTTTAGCTTGAATAATCAACTGCATATCTGTATCATCATAATCATATTTTTCAGGAATTTTACCATTAAAATTTTTATTAATCATTATTAATACTCTATTAGCTAAATTCCCATAATCATTTGCTAAATCTGAATTGTATTTTCTTATAAATGATTCTAAAGTAAAGGATGCATCTTGGCCTAATACCATATTGCTCATTAAATAATACCTTAATGAATCTGATCCATATTTATAAGCTAAATCAAGAGGCTTAATTACATTTCCTATGGATTTTGACATTTTTATATCATCCATGAGCCACCATCCATGTGCAAATATTGTTTTAGGTAAAGGGATATTGCAAGCCATAAGCATTGTTGGCCAATAAACGCAATGTGTAGTTAATATATCCTTCGCCATTAAATGATAATTAGCTGGCCAGCATTCTTCGAATTTTACATTTTGATCCCAGCCAATTGCAGATATATAGTTTATTAATGCGTCAAACCAAACATATGTTACATAATTATTATCAAATGGGAGTTCTATACCCCATTTTAATCTTTCTTTGGGTCTAGATATACATAAATCAGCTAAAGGTTTTTTTAAAAATCCTAAAATTTCATTTTTTCTTGATTCTGGTTGTATGAAATCAGGATTATTATTAATGTGATTAATAAGCTTATCCTGATATTTTGACATTTTAAAAAAATAATTTTTTTCTTTTAATTTTTTTATTTCTCTAAAATTTCCTTCTTCTGCTTCTTTTTCTGTAATAAAACGTTCTTCTGAAACAGAATATAATCCTTCATATTCAGATTGATAAATTTCTTTGTTTTCAAATAGCATATTTAAAATTTTGACAACTACTTTGGTGTGTCTTGTATCAGTTGTTCTTATAAAATCAGTATAATCAATGTCTATTTCTTCCCAAACTTTTTTAAATCTTTTTACATATTTATCAACATGCTCTTGGGGTGAAATATTGTTTTTATTTGCTGCTTCTTGTACCTTTTGTCCATGTTCATCTGTCCCTGTTAGAAAAAAAACTTCATTATTTTGTATTTTTTGTATTCTTGATATTACATCTGCTAGTATAGTAGTATATGCATGTCCTATATGAGGTTCATCATTGACATAGTATAAAGGGGTAGTAATATAAAATTTTTTCATTTTTAAATTATTTTTTTATTTAATGTTTGAAAAATTTCTATGTAAAAAGTTGTTGCTAATAAAGGCATAAATAAGTTTTTGTTAATATTCTGATTTGTTTTATTGGTTATATCAATACATTTAGATATTGCTTCTGTGCTATATTTTTTATTGAATTTTTTTATATCATCTAAATAAGTATTAAACCTTATTTTATCTTTAATTGATTCTATTTTATAATTATTAATATCAATTAAAAATATTAAAAATAATTTTAATAAAATTTCAAATTTTCTTTTATTTTTTAATTTTGAAACAAAATTATTCCATTTTTTTATATCATAATTAATTATTAAATCAATTAATAATTTGATATGATCTTTTTTTTCTTCAAAATTATTAGATAGTTCTATTGCAAAAGTTATATCTCCATTGCAAATATTTGATATAAAATTACTATTTTCTTCATCAATATTTAATTCATTTTTTAAAAAGGCCTTAATATGCTCATTCTTCAAATTAGGGAAAAATATTTTTGTGCATCTTGAGGTAAGAGTATCAAGCATTTTAGATATATTTGATGTTATTAGTATAAATAAATTATTATCGTTTGGTTCTTCTAATATTTTTAATAATGAATTTGCTGATTCGGATTTTGGATAACATAATTTTTCTGCTTCTAAAATAATATATATATTGTATTGGTTGTTATAATTACTAAGATTTATTTTTTTCTTAATATCTCTAATAGAATTAATTAGAATGGTGTTGGCTTTTTCAATGATAATATCATGATACGGGTTTTTTAATTTTAGTTGTATGTTATTATAGATATTCTCAATATCTCCTTTGGATAGTGCTTTTAATGCTGAATCATTTTTGCCAATAGTTTTATTTCTAGGTAGTGGTAATATATAGTTTATATTTTCATGAAGATTTTGTTTTATTTTATTTTTAGTATTTTCTTGTTGTTCGTTTTTTGATAATAATAAATTTGAGAATTCAATTGCATGCCCAAATTTTCCAACTCCTTTGTTACCATGAAATATAAACGAATGTGGTAAGTTTTTATTTATATAATTATTAAATAGTTTAATAAGTTTTTCATCTACTATTAAATTATCATAAATCATTATTTCTTTTTAATCCATAATTCAGGATTTAGTTTAGATTCATTTTTCCATATTTCAAAATGAAGATAATGGCTATTAGATATATCTGGATTATTAGATTCATTAACATTAGCAATTTGAGTATTAGAATCAATAATTTCACCTTCTTTAACTATAATGTTTTTTAGGTTTGCATAAACTGTAAAGTATCCCTCCCCATGACGAATTACAATATAGTTACCATATCCTCTTAAGTAACTTACTACCGATACGTCTCCATCTAAAACTGAATATACAGGAGCATTTTTATTTGTTTGAATATTAATGCCAATATTTTCAGTTACAGTGTTGAGTTCCGTGTTTATTTTTTTACCAAATTTTGTTATGATTTTTCCATTGGTCGGCCAATTTAACTTTCCTTTCATTTTTGCAAAGTTTCCAGATGTAGATTTATTTTTTCTTGCTCTTTCTCGAGCTAATATTTCTTCTCTTTCTTTGGCTTTTTTGCTATCGCTAATAAGTTTTTTAATAATATTTTCGATGTCACTTATTTCTTTTTTCTTATTATTTAAATTTTGAGTTAATAAATTCTTATCACTTTCAATTTCTTTAATTTTTTTTAATTTATTTTTTTTATCAGAATCTAATTTTTGACGTATTTGTTTTGCTTCTTTTAAAATATTTTTTTGATTTTTTTTGTCTCTTTCTAAATTTTTCTTATCATTTTTTAGATTTTCTATATTCTTTTTAATATTTTGATTTAGTTTTTTTTCATATTCTAACAATACTTCAAGATATTTATATTTATTTAGTGCTTGATTCCAATTATCGGATAATATAATATCATATAAAATATCTTTTTTGCCAGTCTTAAATAAATGTATCGATCGTTTTTTTAGTTTAGTTTTTAAGATTCTTAATTCATCTTCTTCCTTATCTATTTTTGATAATGAATTATTAATTAACTTTGATATATTTTTTAGTTGTTTTGATAATAATGCTATTTGTTTTTCTCTATATATTATTTTTTGATTTAGCATATCAACACTGTTAGATAAGTCTTTTTTAGATGATTCCATCAAGTTTATATCTTTTTCTAATTTGTTTATAGATGATTCTAAATCCATTAAAAGTTTATTATTCGCTTTTATTTCATTTTGGATATTAGTGTATGATTTATCACATAATGAAAAGCTGATTAAAATGCAAAGTAGACTATATTTTATTTTTTGTTTCATCTTAAATATTTTTTGTAAATATTTTTATTATCATTATCAAAATCTATTAAAAATTCTAATGCATCATTCATTTCTAAATTATTAAATATTAATGCAATTTCCTCTGATATAGAATTAATGAATTTTAATGTATTTTTATCATTCCCTAATTTCTCATATATTCTTACTAGATTACTATATAATTGTTCAATGGTTTCTTTTATTTGCTGTTTATAGTTAGTCGCGTTTTTAATATAATCTTCACTGTATATAATATCTAAATATTTATAATAGTAAAATCGGGTTTCTCGCAACATTGTATTATCTAGAATTATTTGTATCTCTTTTTCTCTATTCTCCCAATTTGAGCTATAGCCTAATTCTGAACTTATTTGATATGCTTTATTTATATATTTTGTGCCAAGGCTATGTCCCCATGTGTCTAATTCATATCCTATAAATAAAAATGCATAATAGTCAAAAATTGTTTCTAGCCCTTTTAGATGATATGGATTATATGTTAAAGCTTTATTTTTGCTATATTCAAAAACGACTCCTTTGTCAAAATAATAAAGATCTTTATTATTACTGATTAGTAAATGACTTATAATTTGATTGGTCGTGCCAGTATTATTTGATATTATATTGATCGATTCAATAATTAAATTTATTTTAATATCAACCTCTATAAAATCAAATTCTTGACAAAAATTATTTAATAGAAAGTATTCTTTTATCTGTTCATCAAAACGATCAATAATGTTTCGTTTTGTATTATAATCAGAGTCATTTTCATTGTATTCAATATTAATTGTTACATTATTAAATTGACAAAAAAGAAATGAAATAAGAAATAATGGTATTAATTTATAAGTGTTCATCGTTTTAAATATATTACAGTTTTAATTGTATCATTAATAAAAAAATAAAAAAATATAAGAAAGGATAAGTATAATGAATATAAATAGAATTTTAAAAGTAATAATTTCATTTATTATATTTAATTCAATCGTATTTAGTCAGATAAAGGCAGTCTCATCAAATCAGAAAGATTATAAAGTTGAAGTTGGTATTGAATCTATTGTTAAAAATAATGATAAATATAATATTAGTGTTTATATAATTAATCCTTATATACCTATAGCTGGTATACAATTTGAAATTATTCCTTCTGATATTTTTATTATTGAGGATATTTTTGAAGGTAAAGCTATTGATGCAGGTTTCCAAATACATAAAAATTCTAAAGGAAAAATTTTAGGATTCTCTATGGAAGGTAGCACTATCCCTGCTGCTACTATAACTGTAGGGCCAAATAGATTTAAGGATAATATCGCTTTAAAAATTATAGCTACAAGTGATAATATTCCTGAAGATGCAATTCTTGAAATGGAATGCGTTATGGCAAGTAAAGGTGGAAAAAGTTTATCTACAAAATTTATTCCTTTTAATCTGTCAAACGTTATTTATAAATAAGATTAAGTGTGTAGTATATAAAATATTTTCCTATTTAATTTGACTTGAGCCAACTTCTTCATTAAGTTACTTATCCCTAAAACAGATAAAATGGAGGAGAAATGAGACATTTTCTATATAGTTTTATATATTTAACGTTTTTTAGTTTTATATATTCTAATAATTTACAATTTACTAATGCTTCAATTATGGCTGGTGAATCAGGTACTATTGATTTATTGCTTGATAATCCTGAAGATCAGATTGCAGGAATACAATTTCAAATTATAGATTACCCTAATCAGGGTTCTTTTACAGATATTCAAGCTACAGATAGATTAGGTGATTTTATGGTTGAATCTTATGAGCAAGAAGATGGTTCTATTATAATCGTTGGTTTTAGTTTAACAGGCAGTGTTATTGATATTGGTCAAGGTCCAATTTTATCTTTAACATATCAATCTACCAGTCAGTATTCTTCAGAAATAAATATATCATTAATGCAAGAGACTTCATTTCTTGGTGACGCTGCAGGCATGGCTCTTGAATATTCTTTTTCTGATGGTATAATTACAATATTAGGTGAGGATCCTCCTCCAATACAAGGTGTTTTAAATTTAACAGCTATAGGTGGATTTGGTAATGTTAGTTTAGCTTGGGAAGATCCAAATGATCCAACTATTACAGATGTTTCAGGTTATCATATTTTTAGGGATGGAAATTTAATAGGAACAGCAACTTCAACTAATTTTACAGATACAGGTTTACAACAATCAACAGAATATTGTTACACTGTATCTGTTTTTAATCAATCAAGTGAATCAGATCAATCGGAAGTGGTTTGCGCAACAACAACAGAAATTGATTTAGAGGCACCACCTAATTTAACGGCAACAGAAAATGGGTTAGAAATTTTCTTAGATTGGGATGTTCCTCCTAGTGGTATTGGCATTGGTGATCCATGTGTTGATGATTATGGACAAACAGGATATATTGATTGTATTGGATTTTGTTTTGCTGAATCATATTTAAGTTGGATAGGAGATGGTTTTTGTGATGATGGCTCATATGGGATAGTATTTACATGTCAAGAATGGGATTGTGATGGTTGTGATTGTGGTCCTGTTGCAGGATGTGAAGAAGATTGTGGCTATCAAAATGGAGGAAGTCAAGGTACAAATTCAAAAGAAATGGCTGAAGGGGTAATTTATTCAGGGCTTCGAGATCTAATCGGTTATGAAATTTATAGAGATAACCAATTGATTGATTATACGGAACAAACAGAATATTTAGATACATCTGGTGAATTATGGTATTTAGAAGAATCGTGTTATAATGTTGTATCTGTATGGGATGAGGGCTCTTCAGGTTTTTCAAATACTGCTTGTGCAACGCCTCAATTAAATGGAGCTTCTTCTTTATCAGCCCAAGGTACAGGAAGTTTTATTACATTAGAGTGGAACACCACTCCAAATAATGATCAAACTTCCTTTAATATTTATAGAGATGATGTATTATTAACAAATACAGATAATTCTTTTTATGAAGATTATGATACAAATGTTGGTCAAGAATATTGTTATTATGTAAAAGCTTTTTATGAAGGAATAGGTGAATCTCCTTCTACTAATACATCTTGTACTTCATGGGATGTATACGCACCTTCTAGTATTGCTGCTACAGGGGCAGATCAATTTATTGATTTGTCTTGGGAAGAACCTGTAGGTGGAGAAGAATTTAGCTTGCAGTATGATGATGGTATTCTTGCAAATGCTTTTTATTTTAATGGTACTTTTGAAGATGGCTTAGCACATGGAACGAAATTTGATGTAGGTGTGGATTTTGATGTTCTTGCAGCATCCGTTAAAATTTTAAGTGAAGGAGATGAGTATTGGCCTTGGCCAAATGGTACGCATGGTCCTGTTCGAGTTATGGTTTTTGATGATGCTGGTGGAATTCCGGGAAATTTACTATATGAAGAAGAAGCTGTAGCTGATAATGGATGGGCTACCATATATCCTAATCTCACAGGACTATCAGGCTCATTTTATGTTATTACTTCTTATACTGCAAATTGGTCTGATCCTGAGGGCTTTGGTATAGACTCAGGCGTTAATTACCCTGATAATATGGTGACTTATTATTATGGCACATGGAATTATGGTGATTATTTAGGTTATGGTGGTGACTATATGATTGCATCACAAGTTTTTGCTTATGGCGATATACAGACGATGTCTTATTCTAGTGTAACGCCAACTATATTTGAAGGTAATAGAAGTGATATCATTTCTTCCGTTCATAATGGTGAATTACAAGCTTCGAATAATAGTAATCAATCTCATCCAGAATATGATGTTCCAAATAGAAGAGATTTACAGTCTTTTGATATATATAGGGATGGTTTGCTTATTGATAATGTAGCAGCTGATGTATTTTCTTATAGAGATGAGCCACTTATGAATATGATTGAATATTGTTATGCATTGGGTTCAAATTATGATGAAGGTTCTTCAGAATTATCCGATCCGATATGTGCAACTCCATATCCAGGACCTCCAGCATCGGAATTAGTAGCTGAGGATTCAGGAGGTACAATTAGTCTTAATTGGATGGCTGCTCCTATTGAGCCTATATTTGAAAATGAAGGAGATATTCTCGTTGATTATCAAATTTATAAGGATGGTATTAATATTGGAAGTGTAGCTCCTGGGATAACTTCATTTGTTGATGATGGAGAAATAATAGCTGGAATTCAATATTGTTATGAGGTTAAAGCTAATTATCCATCAGGTGAAACATTTCCAACAAATACAGCATGTGCTTTGTATTATTTAGATCCTCCAGTTGGCGTTATAGCCGAAGGTGATGATGTTACTCAGGATATAACTATTACGTGGTCTGAGCCTGGTTCTTTTATTCTTTATGATGTGAGTTGTGATGGTGGATCATGGCAATCTGAAGTTAGTTGGGAATTACAATATGCTGATGAGATTATATTAACAGGTAATGCTCCGTTTGTAGCGGAGGATATCCCTTTATTTTATGGCGATTATATTCTTTATATGAATGATACATGGGGTGATGGATGGAACGGGAATATCTGGAGTTTAACAGACCAAAATGGTAATTTAGCGGCATCTTGTACTTTAGATACAGGAACAGAGGGGACTTGTGAATTTAGTTTAGGAGGTTTGTTATCTAATGAAAATGTAGTTCCTGTTAATGCAATAGATAGAGCGGTTGATAATAAAGAAGAACTTGTAGGTTATGAAGATATCGTTCAAAATAATAATGATTCTCAGTCAACTCAAATTTTTACTAGAGATATTTTAGCATACAGAGTTTATAGAGATGGTGAATTTTTAATAGAAACAGATATTAATACTTTTTCACATACAGATAATACTACAATGCATGATGTAGTTTATTGTTATACAGTTAGAGCTGTTTATGCTGATGGTGAATCTGTTGATTCCAATCAAACATGTGATGAATGGATTCTAATGCCAGCAACAGATTTTGATGTTATTGGTACTAATGGCCAAATTGAATTGACATGGACTGCAGCAAATTCAAATGATGTATTGGGATATAATGTAAATAGAGATGGACAATTATTAGATTTTACAATAGATAGTTTTTATAATGATTCATCAGCTATTCACAATGTTGAATATTGTTACACTATTGAAGCTGTTTATGAAATTGGTAATTCAGATTCAACAGATTTAGAATGTGGCATGTGGGAGATTTTATCCCCTGATGAAGTTTTTGCAATTGGAGAAGATGCAGTTGTTTATTTGACTTGGACAGATCCTCCTGCTGGTGGTTCTGGTGGAATAGGGGGTGAATGTGAATTGTTTGATTATTATGGAAATGAAGTTATTGGTTTTTTAGATTGTATTGAGCAATGTGTTGACCCTGTTTATTTAGGTTGGTTAGGTGATGGTTTATGTGATGATGGTACATGGGGCGTGTATCTTAATTGTGATGAATTTAATTGGGATGAAGGAGATTGTCCAGAATATGCAAATGGAGATAATAATAATAATTACTCTTATCGTACAGAAGATCAATTAGGTGGTCTTCCTCCTTTCGTTTCGAATGAAATTAATGATTCTAGTAGAGAATTAGTTGCATTTAATATTTATAGAGATGGAGATTTTCTTGCTACTGTTGATGCAGGAATATATGAATATGATGATTATGATGTAATGAATTTAACTGAGTATTGTTATAATGTAACCAGTGTTTATGAAGTTGGTGAATCTTTAATAGAAGATGATCCAGTATGTGCAACTCCAATTCCTGGTCAGGCACCTTCTAATTTATATGCTTATGGTGAGTCAGGAGCTATAACCTTGGAATGGCAGGGAGGTTCTAATCAGGTTATTGATTATAATATATATAGAGATGGTCAGCTATATGATACATCAAATACTACAATGTATGTAGATAATAATGCAGAACATGATGTAGAATATTGCTATATCATATCTGCAAATTATCCTTCTGGTGAATCTCAAGCTACAAACCAAAGTTGTGCAATGTGGGTTTTAGCAGCTCCTTTATCTATAACAGCAGAGGGTGGTAATGGTTTTATTGAAGTATCTTGGACTGAGCCAGGAGTTAATTCCTGTGCTGATGAGGTTATTCCTTCATTACCATTTCAAAGTACAGGTAGTAATGTAGGTATGGGAGATGATTGGCTTGTTCAGGGTTCACAAGGAGAAGATTATGCTTACTTGCTTGTTCTATCTAATCCTACTATAATTGATGTAACTCTTTGCAATCCAGGAACATTATATGATACAAAGCTTGAGATATTTACTGCTGATCAAGATTGTGTTGAAACAACTACAGGATATTATATTGATGATGATGGTACATGTACAGATTATGATCCTATGGCAGGTTATCCTCCTAGCGGTTTATGGGGTGTAAGTTTGGATCCAGGAGAATATTATATTGTAGTTGATGGTTATGCCGGAGGTACAGGTAATTATGAAATATCTGTTTCTCAATCAGGGCTTGAATCAATTGTATCTAATGATATACTAACTAATATATCATTAGAATCAGAAAAATTAGGATATGATATTGACCCAGGAGATTGGAATATTGCTGATGGTGATAACTTTTCAACAAGGGATCTTAATGGTTTTGAGTTATATAGGGATAGTAATTTAATTGCAACAGTTGGTTCTGATACGTATTCTTATATTGATCAACCTCTTGAAAATGGTACTACTTATTGTTATTATGTAATGGCTCTTTATGATGAAGGTAATTCTCAGCCTACTCAAACAGTTTGTGCTGCTCCAGATGCAGGACCAATGTGTCCTCCTGAGAATCTTGTTTTAGATATTCAGGATGGTAGTACCGAAATTAATTTGTCTTGGGATTTTCCCGATCCTATTTGTGAAGAATCTTATGCGAATAATCATACTGATAATGATAGTAGGATTGAAGGGTTTAATATATATAGAGATAATAATTTGCTTGGTTGGGTTTCATATAATGAAAATAGTTATTCTGATAGTAATATTGGTTTTGGTAATGAATACTGTTATAAAGTTAAAGCTGTATACCAAGAAGGGGAGTCGAATCCTACTAATACAGAGTGTGGTATAGTAACAGATCCAGGTGATTTTTCTGTGGTAACTATTGGTTCAGTTGCAGTTGAATCCGGTAGCCAAGCAACGATAAATATTAATGCAGATAATCAATTCCCCGTAGCTGGTTTCCAATTTATGATATCAGATAATCCTGATATTTTAACAGCTATTTCTGTTTCTACAACGGAACGTTCAGAAGGATTTACTTTACAGTTTAATGAACAAGATGATGGATCTGTTATTGCTGTAGGCTTTAATATAACAGGAGGCACAATAGATGTGGGAACTGGTTCTGTAATGGAACTGACATATCAATGTCCAACAGTTACAGATGAAACAGTTATTAATCTTGATATGATAGAATTCTTCTTAGGTGATATTAATGGTACTGAATTACCTGCTTTTAGTAATGATGGAGAAATTATGATTACTCCAGCAGGTGCTCAGGAATTATTGGTTTCTAATCTTGAGTTATATCAAAATGAAGAGGGTAGTGTAGAAATATCATTAAATAATGATATTGGTATAGCTGGATTCCAATTTACTTTAACAGATAATCCTGATTTAGTATCACTTGTTAGTATCGAAGGAACTGATAGGACTGCTGACTTTTCTGTTCAAGCTAATGAAGTTGATAATGATGTAATTGTATTAGGATTTAGTTTTACAGGTGATCTTATTGCACCGGGCTCAGGACCTATTGCATTATTAACCTATGGCTCATCTGAACAGATTGGTACATCTGAACTTTTATTATCAAGTATTACATTATCGGATACTAATGGTCAGGAAGTACCCATTATTAATGTTGATGGTATAATTGAAGTTATGGAGGCTGAAATATTGGGTTGTATGGATCCAGATGCACTTAATTATAACCCGGATGCTAATATTGATGATGGTAGTTGTATGTATGTTGAATTAACATACTTTACTGATTTACCAGATGAAACAGGTGAAAGCTCATTGGTTATTATTGATAGTGTTATAGATCTTGAAATTGGTGATGAAATTGGATTATTTGATGCTATGGGTGTGCTTGAATCTGTTGGAGCAGGTGGAACACCAGAGTATGGTTCTACTCTTGTAGGTGCAGGTGTATGGACAGGAGAAGCTCTTGCAATTGTAGGTACTGAGTCTATTGATTTATCAGACTTTGGTGGTCCTGTCCTTAATGGGTATGTACCTGGTAACCCAATTGTATACAAAGTATGGAAGGCTTCTGAAAATACGGAGTATAACGCTAGTGCTATTTCCTATGCATCAGGTGATGGTAGTTGGGGAGCTGTTTTAACAGTTGTATCCATGCTTGAACCGGTATTTGGTGTTGTTCAAGAAGTTGTAATGGGTCCCTATCAAACAAATAAAGTTTCATTTAATGTAATGATTGAAGATAATTCAACATCAACATTATTTGGAGATCTTGATTTATTAT
>CETG01430843.1_pt1 | contig 15037 bp, 12 predicted proteins | sample 361471 | NCBI WGS metagenome assembly CETG01 (sample SAMEA2622696, study PRJEB7988) | marine metagenome | isolation source: saline water (ENVO:00002010), including | reverse complement strand
AATTGTTCCATTATTTAATTTTGTACTTGTTTCTTTCATTATGTATAACAATATAAAGAAAGTGTTCTTGTTTAAACAATTTCATCATTATATAATCCTATATCAAACCATGACCGTTGAGAAAATGAATGTTGCAATAGTTGGTGCTACAGGATACGGAGGAATACAGTTAGTAAATCTATTGAGAAATAATGATAACTATAATATAAATTTTTTAGGTGGTAACAAATCAGCTGGATCAAATTGGAATGAGCTTTTCCCATTTATAAATTTAAATAACAATCCAATTGTTCAAGAAATTAACATAAAAACAATTTCCGATAAATGTGAAATTGCATTATTAAGTCTGCCAAATGGAATCTCTTCAACAATTACTCCTAAACTTCTTAGCAAGGGGATAAAGGTTATTGATCTTTCTGCTGATTATAGATATAAATCATTAGATAAATGGAAAGAAATATATACATTACAAGAATCCATATACAAAAGAAATGATTATGATTTATGTTCGCAGGCTGTGTATGGAATAAGTGAAATAAATTTTGAAAATATTGCAAAATCTGATTTAATTTCTTGTCCTGGATGCTATCCGACATCTACTTTGATACCTTTAATTCCTTTCTTATCACAGGGTATTATTGAAAATGATGGTATAGTAATAGACTCGAAAAGTGGAACTTCTGGTGCGGGGAGGGATCCAAAGCAAAATATACTTTATTCTGAGGTAGGAGAAGGAATTTCAGCATATGGATTAATAAATCACAGACATACTTCAGAAATAGAAGAAAATCTAAGTCAAATATCAGGTAATCATATTCAAGTAGCGTTTACACCTCATCTTGTTCCTATTGTTAGAGGAATGCTATCCACAATTTATGGAAGATTAAAAGACCCTGGTCTTACATCTGCAGACTGCAAAATATTACTTGAAAATTATTATAGAAAATTTTCTAATATTAAAATTTTGTCTGAAAATAAATATCCTTCAACTAAATGGGTAAAGAATACAAATGATATATATATATCATTAAAGGTTGATAGAAGAAATGGAAGAATTATACTAATTTCTGTTATTGATAATTTACTTAAAGGTCAAGCAGGCCAAGCTATACAGAATTTAAATATCATGTCTGGAATTCCTATGAATGAAGGCTTGAATCTTTCTTCTTCATATCCTTAAAACTATTCCTTATTTGATAACCAGCCTCAGATATTGCATATGGAAGGATCTTATGTTCTAAAAAATGTATTTTTTTTGTAAGAGTGTCTTTATTATCATTCTTTTTTATTGGCAAAACACCTTGAATTATTAATTTGCCACTATCAACTTCTTCCTCAACATAATGAACAGAGCAACCTGTGAAATGAACCTCCATATCAATAGCATCCTGTATAGATTTTCTACCTTTAAATGCAGGCAAAAGTGAAGGATGAATATTTATAATTTTATTTTTGAATTCGCAAACAAATTTTTTTGAAATTATTTTCATCCATCCCGCCAGAACAATTAACTCAATTTCATTTGCTTTTAATATATTAATTATTTCCTTCTCAAAAAGATCTTTATTATTAAAGTTTTCTTCTATAAGCGTTAAATATGGGATATTAAAATCTATCGCCTTTTTTATACACCCAGCGTCTTTTTTATTAGAGATAAGAATTTTAATATCTATATCTAATTCATTATTAAATGATAAATTTAATAAATTTAAGAAATTAGATCCTTTACCAGAAGCAAGAACTGCTACCTTCAATTTTGGACTAAATTTATAAAAATTAGAAAAGTTAGGGGATATTAAATATTTTGTATTCACTTGCAAGTTACTCTAAAAATGAAATTGATTAATAAATTTTATTATATAAAAAATCTTATATTTTAAATTTATTAATAAAAAAAGATTTTTATTTGAGAATATAATTAATAAATATTTTGAAATGTTTTTCTATTTAAAACTAATCTAGTGGATATAATAATTTATAATAATTAATATGATCAGTTCTCAAAATAATTCTAATCACGATAATTTAAATGATTGGGAAAAATTTTCTAATTATCTTTGGTTTGATAAAGATATAAATATTTGGCTTGATATTAGTAAAGTTATCTTTAATGATAGAGATATTAATGAAATCAAAAGAGAATTTAAAAATGTTTTTAAAGCCACTAAAGATTTAGAAGAAGGAGCAATATCTAATATTGATGAGAATAGACAGGTAGGACATTATTGGTTAAGAAATTCAAATATTTCTCCAGATATTGAGACAAAGAATACAGTAAATAATGATATTAAAAATGTAGAAGAATTTTCCAGGCAAGTAATAAATAAATCTATCCTCAATAAAAAAGGACAACCGTTTACAGATGTTTTGTGGATAGGTATTGGAGGCAGTGCTCTAGGGCCATTACTTATTATTGAGGCACTTCAAAATGAATCAAAAGGTTTAAATTTTTCATTTATAGACAATATAGATCCTTTTTTAATAAAAGAAAAATTAGAATTCCTTAAAGGTAAACTAGAAACAACACTATTTGTTGTAGTAAGTAAATCTGGAGGTACACCAGAACCAAAAATAGCAATGAATATAATCAGAAAAAATATTGAGTCAAATAATATTGATTGGCCTTCACAATCTATTGCAATCACAATGAATAATAGTAAGTTACACAAAAAAGCTTCTTCCGAGAACTGGCTTAAAACTTTTAATCTTCCAGATTGGGTTGGAGGCAGAACAAGTATTACAAGTTCAGTTGGTTTACTACCCCTAGGATTAATAGAGGAAGGTATAAATGATTTTTTAAATGGAGCATCTATTATGGATCAAATTACCAGAGATAATGACTTTTTAAATAATCCTTCGGCCCTATTAGCTTCTTCCTGGTTCCTTTGTGGAAATGGAGAAGGAAAGAGAGATATGGTTGTTTTGCCATATAGAGACAGACTACAGGTCTTTAGTAAATATCTTCAACAATTAGTAATGGAATCTTTAGGTAAGAAAATGGATAGATCGGGAAAGATTGTAAATCAAGGAATTTCTGTTTTTGGAAATAAAGGTTCTACAGATCAACATGCTTATGTTCAGCAATTAAGGGATGGAATTGATAATTTCTTTTGTATATTTATTGAACTATTAGATGCTCCAGATAATTTAAAGATATTTAATTTAGATAACCCCAAGGATTATTTATCTGGATTTATGCAAGGAACTAGATCTGCTTTATCTAATCAAGGTAGACAAAGCATAACTATTACATTAAAAGAGTTAAATGCATTTACACTTGGAGCATTAATAGCATTATTTGAAAGAGCAGTTACTTTTTATGCTGAACTAGTAAATATTAACGCATATGATCAACCTGGAGTTGAAGCTGGTAAAAAGGCAGCCGCTGATGTAATTTCTTCTCAATTAAATCTTCAAGAGTTGTTGTTATCTGGAGATCAATTTACCTTTAAAGAGATAGTAATAAAAATGAGTAATACTAGTCCTGAAACTATATTTTTTATATTAAGACAAATGTGTTTTTCAAATTCAAAATATAAAGTTGATGGTAGTTGGTCTGATCCTGAATCATTATTGATCCAAAGGATAAAATAATTACATGTTAAATGACTAAATTAATTATCCTTCCCTTTACTACAATAAATTTCTTAATAGGTTTTTCATTAATCCATTTTTGAATATTTTTACTCTCTAAACATATTTGCTTCATTTCTTCTTCAGATGAATCAGTAGGGATTGTAATTTTATCTCTGACTTTGCCATTAATTTGAATTACCAATTGATAATTTTCATTTATAAGGCAATTAAGGTCAATCTCTGGCCATGCTTCTTTATGAATAGATCTATTAAAACCTAATAATGACCATAGTTCTTCGCTTAAATGAGGAGCAAAAGGCGATAGTAATTTAGCAAAATTTATTAGACCTTCTCTTATAATAGTTGAATTTAATTTGTTTAAATCCTTTGATATAGCATTATAAAATTTCATTAATTCCGATATAGCAGTATTAAATTGATTCTTCTCAATATCAATTGAAATTTCTTTAATTGCTATATTCATAATCCTCTTAAATTTCTTATCTAACTCTGGATTAATTTTTTCTTGATTATTTGGAATTTCACCTCCTATATATTCGTTATATAATTTCCAAATTCTTGATAAAAATCTATATTGACCTTCTACATCTGAATCCCCCCACTCTAGATCTTTTTCAGGGGGAGCCTTGAATAAAATAAACATTCTTGCTGTATCTGCTCCATATTTTTTAATTACAGTATCTGGATCAATCCCATTATATTTAGATTTAGACATCTTCTCAAAAACAACCTGTAACTTTGAACCATCATTAGGATCTAAAGGATTATTAAGATCTTTAATATTTTTTGGTGAGACATATTTACCAGTTTTTAAATTTTTATAAGCAGCAGCTTGAACCATTCCTTGAGTAAGTAATTTCTTAAAAGGTTCATTAATATTAAAAAGACTATTATCTCGCAATGCTTTAGTAAGAAATCTAGCATAAAGTAAATGTAATATTGCGTGCTCTACTCCTCCAACATACTGGTCGACAGGAAGCCATTTATTTACTTTTTCCTTATCAAATGGTCTATTTGAAATATTTGAGGATGTATATCTTAAGAAATACCATGAAGAGCACATAAATGTATCCATAGTGTCAGTTTCTCTTTTTGCAGTACTAGCACATTTTGGACATTTAATGTTTAACCAATTTTTATTATCATTTAAAGTACTTAAATTATCTGTATTAGAATTTAATTCATTTGGAAGTTTTACTGGTAGTTCATTTTGTTTTATAGGAATTGACCCACATTTCATACAGTGAACAATAGGAATTGGGCAACCCCAATATCTTTGCCTTGAGATTAACCAATCCTTTAAACGATACTGAATTTTTTGCTTTGCCCAACCTTGATTATTTCCAAATTTAGTTATTTCATTTTTGGCACTTTTATTATCTAAACCATTAAATTGATTTGAATTTATTAAATACCCATCATCTTCAAATGCTGAGGAAAGGTTATCATTTGTTATTGATATACTTTTAGAAATAACTTGTTTGATGATAATGTTATTACTTACTGCAAATTGATAATCTCTTTGATCATGTGCAGGAACTCCCATAACTGCACCTGTCCCGTAATCGTCAAGAACATAACTTGCTATCCATATTGGGATTTGATCATTATTTAGTGGATTAATAGCTTTTAATCCAGTATCAAATCCAAATTTATCCTTTTTTTTATCATCATTATTTTTTAAATGTTTCCTAAATTTTTTAATTTTGCTTTGAAAATTTAAGTCTTTATAATCATTTATTAATTCATGATTATGAGAAACTGCTAAATATGTAACGCCATAAAGAGTATCTGCTCTGGTAGTAAATACTTTTATTTGGGATAATTTTGATTCTTTAATACTAAAAATAATATCAGTTCCATAAGATTTACCTATCCAGTTTTCTTGCATGGTTTTAACCCTCTCAGGCCAATCATCAAGAGTATTCAAATCTTTTAATAATTCATCTGCATAATTTGTTATTTTTAAAAACCATTGTTTTAAAAGTTTTTTTTCTACAACTGCTCCAGACCTCCATGACTTGCCTTCTGAATCAACTTGTTCATTAGCTAATACAGTATTATCAATTGGGTCCCAATTTACTTCTGATTCTTTTTGATAGACTAAACCTGATTTAAATAATTCCAAAAATAGAAATTGGGTCCATTTATAATATTCCTCATCGCAAGTGGCAAACTCTTTATCCCAATCAACTGATAAGCCTAATTTTTCTAGTTGATTTTTCATATGACTAATGTTTTGCGAAGTCCAGTCTCTAGGATTAATATTCCTTTCAATTGCTGCATTCTCTGCAGGTAATCCAAATGCATCCCAACCCATAGGGTGTAATACGTTCTTTCCTTTTAAAGTTTGATACCTTGCTATTAAATCTGTAATAACATAATTCCTTACATGGCCCATGTGAAGATTTCCTGAGGGATAAGGAAACATACTAAGAGCATAAAACTTATTCTTTGTATCATCAATTTCATTTGTTTTATATAAATTAAGTCTTTTCCAATAATCCCTACATTTCTTTTCTATAACAGAAGGCTTATATAACTTATTTGAGTATTGGTTCTCAGTTAAATTGTTTTTCACTGTAAATATTTAAATATATATTATTTAATGATTCTATCAAAAACAATAATTTGTAAATAATCATCATTTTTTATTAAAATTTAAGTAATTAATATATAAAAAAATGAAAGAAATAATATTTCATAAATATCAAGGCAATGGAAATGACTTTATAATTATTGATTCCAGAAATTCTGATATTTATAATCAGTATTTATCTCACAATTTATTTAATGTTAATGATTTATGTAGAAGAAACTTTGGAATAGGAGCTGATGGAATTATTTTTGTACTTAGTTCTAAAGATTCCAATGATGTAAAAATGAAAATTTATAATTCTGATGGTTCGGAAGCCGAAATGTGTGGAAATGGAATAAGATGTTTAATTAAATATCTATATAATGATCAAGATATTGCGAAAGCTAATAAGAAAAAAAATTATATATATACAGTAGAAACTAAAGCGGGGGTAAAAGTAGCTAATTATAAAAATGGTAAAATTTCAATAAAGATGGGAGCGCCTATATTAGAACCAAAATTAATTCCTACAACTATAAATAAATTCATAAAAAATATTCCTTATGCAACTTTTAAAATAAACAATTTCAATAATTTAGGTTATGCAATTGGAATGGGTAATCCTCATCTAATCTTTTTTGTAGATGATTTAAGCAAAGTTAATCATTGCGAATTAGGAGCTGATTTAGAGAGAAATATTTTATTTCCAGAGAGAACTAACGTTCATTTCTGTCAGGTTTTAAACTCTAACAATATAAAAGTAAATGTCTGGGAAAGAGGTTCAGGGGAAACCCTTGCATGCGGAACTGGTGCTTGTGCCGTTCATGTGGCTGCACATAAACTAGGTATTTGTAATAATAAGACAAAGATAACTTTACCTGGCGGTAGTTTAATTATTGAATGGAATGAAAATTACAAAGAAGTTATTATGATTGGTGATGCAAAAAAGGTTTTTAAAGGTTCTTTCTTTATAAAATAAATGGATAAAGATTTTATATATTTTGATCATGCATCTACTTCTCCTTTATCTAAAAATGTATTAGATACTATTATTAATTACAATGAGAAATATTGGGGTAATGTTTCTTCTACATATCAATTTGGAATAGATTGTGCACAAGAGTTGGAAAGGTTAAGGACGAAAATTGCTAATTTATTTAATGCAAAGACAGAAGATATAATATTCACATCAGGTGCCTCTGAATCTATTTCTTTAGTATTTAATAAAATCTCTGACAAATTTTTACCTGGCAATATTACCATATCTGCTGTAGAACATAAGGCATCATTAATAGCATCAAATAGATTGAAAAAAGTTGGATGGAGTATTAAAGAATGGCCTGTAGATAATGAGGGAATTATTAAAATTTCAGAAGCTGATAGATATATAAATAATAATATTAAACTTGTATCAATTATATGGGGCCAAAGTGAAATAGGTTCTATACAACCTGTTCAACATATTGGTAAGAAATGTATTGATAAAGAAGTACTTTTTCATATAGATGGAACTCAAATAATAAGTAATGGTATATTTAATTGGAATAATTTAAATTGTGACCTATTAAGCTTATCTGCCCATAAATTTGGAGGTCCAAAAGGGATTGGCATTCTTTTAACAAATAATAGATCAAGAAAAATATTATCTAATCCTGATATCTCAGAATCTCATGAATATTCAATAAGAGCTGGAACTCAACCACTTCCATTAATAAGCGGTCTTCATAAGGCTTTGGAAAATGTTAAAGGAAGAATTATTCTTTCAGATAAAGATTTATATTTTCAAAATAAAGAATTTAATTTATTAAGTAATTATTTAATTAAAAGATTTTCTTCGAACGACAAAATACAAATAACAGGTAGTATTAATAATAGATTACCTAATCACTTATCATTTATTTTATTTAATAAAGATTTTATCCCAATTAAAGCCTATAAAATTATTAATTATATGTCTGATAATAATATTGCAATAAGTAGTGGGAGTGCATGCTCTAGTAATGCAAATCAACCTAGTAATATTTTAAAGAAAATTAATCTAGAAAATAATAAACTTTTTTCTAATATTCGTCTAAGTTTTAGTATAGAAAATAATTTCAATCAATTAGACAGGTTTTATGATTTACTTTTAGAGTGTATTAAAATTTTTTAAACATATGTATTTATTGCCTAAAGATTTTAATTCTGCATTAAGTGATATGGAAAAGGCGGTAATAGAAAATCTAAACAGTTCTAATAAAAATAGATTAACCATTGAATTTAGGTTTGAAGGAATTAAATTTAATAAAATTGGAATAAAATTATTTGAAATTATAAATAAGGAAAATTTAGTTTACATTACCTTTTCTGATCCTGGAGCCGTTGCATTAGCAAAAAGGGATTATCCAAATATAAAAGACAAAATCCTTAGTTATAAAAGTTTTAATGAATCCGAACTTAAAGGAGATAATGAATTAATTTTAATATCAATGTTACCTCAACCATATGATTTTGATTCATTTGAACCTATGTGTGAGAATTTTAAAGGAACTCACATTTCCTTAAATCCTAAGTTTGAAGATGCAAATATTGGTATTGGAAGTGTAATAAGAGAAAGAAGAAAAAATTTTATTAATACTTGGAACAATATTTATTATTTACAACCTCTCAATAATGGAGCATTAATGCATATTTCTCCTAATAATTGGGCTTTATTTAAATCTATTGAAAATAAATATTATTTCGTAAAAGACTTTGAATCTAAACCTGATAATGAAACAATATTTTTAAATTTATAATCATATGTTAAAAAATTTTAGAAAAATATTTATATTTTCTTTACCGGTTTTATTTTTTATATTAATGTTTAGAGATTTAATAAAAAATAGGAGTATAAAAATAATTAATGAAATATATTTTCAACTACCTTTATTATTAAATAGTAAAAAGATTTGTAATAATTATCAAGATCTATTAAAAAAATCATTGAACTATACTTATAGCGCAACAATTATTAACGATAAAGGGATTATTATAGGAAGTTATAATGATAATAAACCAAGAATTCCTGCTTCTAATTTAAAGCTTTTATCAACAGCTTATACTCTAAATAAATATAAAGTTACAGATAAACTTAATACGTCAATATATAAAGATAAATTAAATAACTATTATTTAATAGGATCTGGAGATCCTGACCTATCTTTATATGAAATTAAAAAGTTAATAAATAAAATTAATTATGATAAATTATCTCAGTTCAATATTGTTGAAATAGGTAGCGATACAAAATGGCCTGTTGGATGGACAGAATTTGATAAATTATATATGTATGGATCTCCAATTACCTCTCTAGCAATTAATAGCAATCAAAGTAGAAGTATCGACATTTTTTACATTAAAAGAATAATAGAAAACCATATTAAAAATAATTATCCTCTTAATAACATTGAAGTATCAATATTGGAATATAATAATAATATTAAAAAAAATTTAAAATTAATTTATGAGATCCCATCAAACCCTATTTTATCTTTAATAACTCTAGCAAATTCTGAAAGTCATAATTTTACTGCGGAAGTATTATTTAAAAATGCTTCTAAAAGCTGGAATTATGAAAAATATGAAGATATTAAACTATGGTTAAGGAGAATTGGTTTACCGGTAAATGATATCTCAATAAAAGATGCCAGTGGTTTATCTAGAAATAATAGATTAACAACAAATTTAATAGCCTTATTTCTACATAAAATGAGATTTAGTAAAAACTTTGAATTTTATAATTCTTCTTTATCAATAATAAGTAAAAGAGGAACACTTTCTAATAAGATGAAAAATTCTAGTGTCTCTGGACGTTTTTTTGGAAAGACTGGCACATTGTCAAATGTATTTGCATTATCAGGCTATTTATATAAGGATAATGAAGTTTTATCAATAAGCATTATTCAGAATTCAGAAAATGTAGATATTAATATTTTCTTTAAGCTGCTTGATGATATTTATAAATTAAAAAAATGCTAGTAACATTTATTAAAATAGGATTTTAAATCCTCTTCAACTATTGGTGGAACCATATGATTAATTTCTCCATTAAACTTTGCTACTTCCTTAACAAGTGAACTACTTAAAAAACTGAAATTTGTATCAGTAGAGAGAAATATAGTCTCTATATTTTTGTTTAATGATCTATTTGTATGAGATATTTGTAATTCATATTCAAAATCACTCATAGCCCTAAGACCTCTAAGAATTAAATCTGCTTTTAGATCTTTTGCACAATCTACTGTAAGACCACTATAAGAAATAACTTCTATATTTGATAAATGTGATATTGAAGAATTAATTTGTTCAATTCTTTTATTTAGGGGAAAAGTTGGATTCTTAGAAGTATTTTCAAGAACAGCCACAATAACATTACCAAATATTCTTTGTGATCTTTCTATCAAATCCAAATGTCCATTAGTTAATGGGTCAAAAGTTCCAGGATAAAGTATTTTCATAGGAAATTTATTTAAAAAATTACAAAATTAGTTAAAATATTATTATTAATTAAATTAATTATGACATTAAATCTAGAAGCTAAAAAAATCCTATTAAGAAAAATTCCTCATGGCTTATTTATTTGTGGAGTGAGAGATGAAGAAAGAGATGAAATTAATGGCTTTACCGCAAGTTGGGTTACACAAGGATCATTCACTCCTCCTTTAGTTGTAATGGCTGTAAGAGCAGAAGGAGCTAGTCATGAAATAATTGCAAAAACTAATAAATTTTCATTAAATGTTTTAAAAAGTGATCAAAAGGATATGGCCGCTTTATTTTTTAAACCACAAAAAGCATTAGGTGGAAGATTTGAATCTGTTGAATTTAAATTAGGAGAATTTGGGTTGCCCATTTTAACAAATGGTGTGGGAGGAATTGAATGCATTGTTAAAGGTAATATTAGTCATGGAGATCATACTGTATTTGTTGGCGAGGTTATATCAGCTTACTTAAATGATGATGTAGAAGCATTAAATCTTAGTTCTACAGGTTGGAATTATGGAGGATAATAGAAATTTATGAAAGATAATAATTTAGTAATTGAAAATAGTTATATATTTAAGTCTGATATCAAATTTATAAATAATTCTGAGTTGTTAAAAAAAAGGATATTAGAGATTCCTAATCTTCCAGGTTGTTATTTATTCAGAGATATAGATGGTAATCTTCTTTATGTTGGAAAATCAAAATCACTTAGAAGTAGAATAAATAGTTACTTTAATAATTATTCAGAATTATCTCCAAGACTAAGCTTAATGGTTAGACAAATAACAGAGATAGAAATAATAATTACTGATAATGAAAATGAAGCTTTAAATCTAGAATCTAATTTAATTAAGGCTAACAAGCCTTACTTTAATATTCTTTTAAAAGATGATAAAAAATATCCTTATTTATGTATTACATGGAGTGAGGAATACCCTAGAATTTTTATAACGAGAAAAAGAAGAAACAGAAGAAATCTAGATAGATATTATGGACCTTATGTTGATGTAGGACTTCTTAGAAAAACATTATTTATTATAAAAAAATATTTTCCATTAAAGCAAAGTAAATTATCTAAATCGTTTTATCGCGAAATAACGGGAGTAGATCTTGAAAAAATCTCCTCAGAAGATTATAGACAGATAATAAAACAAGTTTCAATGATTTTTCAAGGAAGAAATGAAGATTTAGTAAAAATATTAGAAAATAAAATGTCGTATTATTCAAAGGAACTTCAATATGAAAATGCAGCAAAAATAAGAGATCAAATTTTAGGAATAAAACTATTAAACGAGTCTCAAAAAATATCTATTCCTGATTCAACTATAAATAGAGATATTTTTGGGATCATATCAAAAGATAATATTTCAAGTATTCAGATTTTTCAAATGCGATCTGGAAAACTTGTTGGAAGAATTGGATACAGCCAAGAAATGAATGATTTTTCCGAACATGAAATATTACAAAAAGTGTTAGAAGAACACTATATAAATGTTGATAAAGTTGAAATTCCAAATGAAATTTTAATTCAATTTGAACTTTCTAATAAAAATATTCTTGAACAGTGGTTGAGTGATCGAAAAAATAAGAAAGTAAAAATTAAATCCCCTAAAAGAAATAAAAAACTAAAAACTATAGAATTAGTTATTAAAAATGCAAAACTCGAATTAGATAGATTATTAAATGATTTTGAAGAAAATCAAATCGCATTAGAAGATTTAACTAATATATTAGATTTAACTATAACTCCCAGAAGAATAGAAGGTTATGATATAAGCCATATACAAGGTAGCGATCCTGTTGCATCTCAAGTGGTATTTATTAATGGTATCCCTGCAAAACATAATTATAGAAAATATAAAATAAATAATTCAAATGTATTTATTGGGCATAGTGATGATTTTAGTTCAATAGCCGAAGTTATTTTTAGAAGATTTAAAAAATGGTCAAGATTTAAAAGGGAAGGAGGAGACTTTATGACCTTAATTGAAAAGAATAATAGTAGATTAGATAATGAGCTTTTTTCTGATTGGCCGGATCTAGTAATAATTGATGGTGGTAAAGGACAATTAAATTCTGCAATTAAGGCCCTAAAATCTCTTGATTTATTTGAAGAAGTAAATGTTTGCTCTTTAGCAAAAAAGAATGAAGAGATTTTTATTCCAGGTAATAATAAACCGTTAAAAACTGATAAGAATCAAAAAGGTATTATGCTTATAAGAAGGGTAAGAGATGAAGCACATCGATTCGCATTAAGTTTTCATAGAAACAAAAGAACTAATAGGATGAAAAGATCTCAATTATCAGAGATAACTGGAATAGGGACTTCAAAAATAAAAGACTTATTACAACATTTCAAGTCTCTAGAGGCTATAAGACTAGCAAGTATAAATGATTTATTAAAAGTTAAAGGTTTAGGAGAGACTAAGGCAAAAAATATCTATAATTATTTTCACGATATATAATTAAAAAGGTTTTAAATATTTCTATATGTATTTTTAATTATTTATAGATGTTTATAATTTAGATTTTTTTCTAGTTATTAACTAATATAAATTAAGTTATTTTATTAAAGTGTTCTGGAGAAAATCAAGACTGCTTATTCTATATTCAACAGTTGATGGTCATACAAAAAATATTTGTGAATATATTTCAAATAAAATAAATAAACGTAAACTTATAAACATTTCTTCTGTCGAGGATTCTAAGGATATAAAAATTTCAGATTATGATCAGATCGTAATTGGCGCTAGTGTAAGATACGGTTATCATCGAAAAAACTTATATAAATTCATATTAAATAACAAGGAAATCCTAAACAGTAAGAAAACCGTATTTTTCTCATTAAATTTAACCGCTAGAAAGCCAGAAAAGAATTTACCTACAACGAATCCTTACGTAGTTAAATTTTTAAAAAAAGTTGATTGGGAACCAACTATTAAAGAGGTCTTTGCAGGACGACTAGATTATCCAAATTTAGATTTCCTAAATAAATTAGCAATTTTATTTATAATGGTCATTACCAATGGTCCAAAAGATATCTCAAAGACATATGAATTAACAGATTGGAATAGAGTAGATAAACTTGTAAATTCAATTGTTAAGCTTTAGATTTCTAAATGAATAAAGAAGAGTTGATAGAATTAACAAAAAAAATCACTATTAATAGCTGTCCAGATAATATAAATTTCCATTGTCATTCTAATTTTAGTGATGGAAGTCTTGAACCTAAAGAATTATTAGAGCAAGCATATAATAATAAATTAAAATACCTATCAATAACTGATCACCACACAGTTAATGCTCATATTCATATAGAAAAGAATAAATTAATGGATAAATATCCATTGAATTCATTAAAGTTGGTTTCTGGTATTGAAATTAATTGCTTATTAAAAGGATGTTTGGTTCATGTCATAGGTTTAGGTATTGATATATATAGCAATTACTTAAGCCCATATATTCAGGGAGAATCTCCTATTGGAAATGATTTGCAGGCAATAACAGTTTCTAAGGCCATTAGCAAAGCAGGAGGACTATCATTTCTAGCTCATCCTGGTCGTTATAGACTAGCTTATAATATCCTTATTGAAGAAGCACTATCAGTTGGTATTAATGGTGTAGAAGTTTGGTACGACTATACATTAAATGACATTTGGAAACCAAGTTTATTTATTTGCGAAAAGATAGATATATTGGCAGATAAATATAAGATGCTTAAAACTTGCGGAACAGATAGTCATGGCTATTCCTTATTAGGTAGATAAATAATTAAAATTCATTTTTCTCTATTTTGTTATCTGTATTATTTATAATATTTTTTAAATTATTAATAATATCATCAGAATCATTTTCCCACATACCTCTATTAATTAATTCCAGGAATCTTTCTGCTATATCTCTTAATGCCCATGGATTATTATTAATAAAAAATTGATTTAATTCATTATCACACAACCATGATTTATAAATAGATTCGTAGGCCCAATTAGAAACGAGTGCTGTTGTTGCATCATATCCGTATATATAATCTAATGTAGCTGAGAATTCAAAAGCACCTTTATACCCATTTTCTTTCATACCATTTATCCATTTTGGATTTATAACTCTTGTTCTTATAACTCTATCTATTTCCTTAGATAATTTTTTTACTTTTGAATTTCTAAATTTAGATAAATCTCCATGATAAATCTCTGGCATATTTCCTGAAATTTTTTTTACTGCTGAAGTTATACCACCTTGAAACTGATAATAATCATCTGAATCAAAAATATCATGTTCTTTATTATCTTGATTATGCATTACAACTTGAATATTTTTAAGGGCAGTTTCAAGTTCAAATCTTCCAAATTGACCTTC
>CETG01043326.1_pt1 | contig 15046 bp, 11 predicted proteins | sample 361471 | NCBI WGS metagenome assembly CETG01 (sample SAMEA2622696, study PRJEB7988) | marine metagenome | isolation source: saline water (ENVO:00002010), including | reverse complement strand
CAGTTACTACGGAATGATGTAACAAATGTTCTACACCTTAGATGCTCGTCAAACCATGAAACTGATCTGTTTTTAGTGGCTTGAATCTTGAAATAAATATTGTGAGTCAATATTCTCAAGATTCTCTAAGGGATTTCGAAAAGTTTGTTGCTCTAATCATAAGAGATGAAAACGCCATTAAATTAAAATAAATAAATCATGTAAAGCTTTATTTTGATTGGAGATATTTGATAGGTATTAATCCTTATAACCTAAGCGCTATTTATTCTTGGATTTCAAAGATTATTATTTATCTAGATAATTTTGCCAATAATTTGATTCTTGGGATTGTTTGCTTTTAATCATTAGTTTCAAGCAATTTTTTATAAGAGGGCTATGTTGAATTTCTTTTAATTGTTTAGTTTTTCTGAAAAAAGACATTAGAAAGCACTCGAAAAAAAGATTAGCTCTTGGTCTTTCATCAGGAGCTTGGCCACTCTTGCGCAGATTAAAAGCAAGGAATCATGTTGATGAAGTTGCTCTAACTATTTTTGCAAGCTCAAAAATTGATTCTCAAGAAAAAGAACTTTTAATTGGCTCTGCTCAAGAAATTATTCGTAGATTTTGGCCAGAAAGTGAAAGTATTATTTTTATAGGTGCTATTGGAGCAGTCGTTCGTTTAATTGCACCATTGCTTGGTAGCAAGGATATTGATCCCGCAGTTTTGGTAATAGATGCTAAGGCTTCAAATATCGTCCCTCTTATTGGAGGTCATGAGTCAGGCGCAGATCAGTTGGCGATTGAATTATCAGAAGATCTTGGTTCAAAAGTAGTTTTCACTTCAGATTCAAAAAGTTATCAACGCATTCCATTGGATAGTTTTGGATTTGCTTGGGGGTGGGATCGTTCCGGCAAGATTGAAGATTGGAAAAAGTTAATGATCAGTCAATCAAATGAAGCGTTCGTCCAAATTAATCAATTTTCAGGATCTACTTTGTGGAAAAAGACTTCTTTTGCTTTGCAGAATCTTTCTAAAAAGAAAACAAATGAAGTATTTAATGATAGTGCCTTAACTATTGGAATAAAGAAAAACTCTGCTTGTTGTTGGCATCCTCCTAATCTTTGGGTTGGTATTGGATGCGAGAGAAATACCTCTAAAGATTGTATTGATCGAGCAATTAATCATGCTTTCTTAAAAGCAGGCTTAGCAAAAGAGGCTATTGCAGGAATATCAAGCATTGATTTGAAGGCAGATGAACCAGGATTAATTTCTCTCTTGGATCAAAATTCATGGCTTATAAGGCTTTATTCTTCTGAGATACTTGCCCGAGTTTCAGTACCTAATCCTTCTGATGTAGTTAAAGCAGAGGTAGGAACTTATTCTGTAGCAGAAGCTTCTGCTTTATTGGCAGCTGGAGATGGTGGTCAGATAATAGTTGAAAAAAGTATTTATTTTTCAAGAGATAATGAATTTGGTGCAGTAACAATTTCAGTCGCACAATCTTTGAAATCATATGCTCCTTTAAAAGGTGAACTGCATTTGGTTGGTAGTGGTCCAGGCGACATTGCTTTTTTAACTAATGATGCAAGGCATGCTTTATCGAGATGTGTTGCTTGGATTGGGTACAAACCTTACTTGGATCATTTGGAAAATTTACGTAGAGGTGACCAAGTCCGAATAGACAGTCAACTCACAGAAGAGAAAGATAGGTGCAAGGAAGCTTTGGAACTAGCTAATCAGGGAGTAAAAGTTGCTTTAATTTCTTCTGGAGATAGCGGAATTTATGGAATGGCTGGTCTCGCTTTAGAACTTCTTTTACAACAGTCAAAAAATCAGCGCCCAAGTTTTGAAGTGCATCCTGGCATTAGTGCAGTGCAAATTGCTGCTGCTAAAAGCGGAGCACCTTTAATTAATGATTTTTGCATTATTAGTCTTAGTGATCTATTAACGCCATGGGACAAAATAGAAGAACGTCTTAAGTCAGCAGCAGCAGGAGATTTTGTAGTGGGAATTTATAACCCTCGTTCAAAAGCTCGTAATTGGCAATTGCAGCGAGCGATAGAAATTTTTTTAGAAAAGCGTACAGCTCATACTCCTATTCTTGTAGCTCATCAACTTGGAAGACTAAAAGAAGAGACCAGAATGTATAGACTTGATTCTTTACCTTTAGAAAAAGTCGATATGTTAACTGTGTTAATAATTGGCAATAGTCAAAGTTTGATGACAGATGGGTTTTTTGTTACGCCTCGAGGATATTCAATCGATTGAAGTTAGAAGAAATTGGGAAAATGTTTTCCTTTTTCACAATCTTCCTAGACTGTGACTAGGAGAGGTTCAGTTTTGCTTAAGCCCGAATGGTTAAGAGTTAAGGCACCACAGCACCAGCGCATTGGTGCTGTAGCCGACTTATTGGTTGATCTTAAGTTGAATACAGTTTGCCAAGAGGCAAGTTGCCCCAATATTGGAGAGTGTTTTGCTGGAGGGACAGCAACTTTTTTAATTATGGGTCCAGCATGTACTAGAGCTTGTCCATATTGTGATATCGCCTTTGATCGGAGCAAGAGAGAATTAGACCCCACTGAACCTGAAAGGTTAGCTGAAGCAGTTGCTCGAATGGGTCTAAGGCATGTGGTGATCACTTCTGTTAATAGAGATGACTTGGAGGATGGTGGTGCAAGTCAGTTTTTTGCTTGTATTGAAGCAGTTCGTAAATTTTCTCCGCTTACAACTATAGAGCTTTTGATACCTGATTTATGTGGTAATTGGGATGCTTTGCAAATCGTTTTAGAGGCATCTCCTAATGTTTTGAATCACAATATAGAGACGGTGCCGAGACTTTATAGAAGGGTAAGACCTCAAGGGAAATATGAGCGCTCATTAGAGCTTTTAAAGAGAGTGAGACATGGTTGGCCAAGAGTTTATACAAAATCAGGCTTAATGGTTGGTCTGGGAGAAAAAGATTATGAGGTAAAGGAAGTTCTTTCCGACTTGCGACGTAATCAAGTAGATATCGTCACCATAGGACAATATCTTTCTCCTGGTCCTAAACATCTTCCAGTAGATCGTTTTGTAACCCCAGATGAGTTTGAAGTTTATCGTCAAGAAGGTGAAGAAAATCTAGGTTTTTTACAAGTAGTTAGCTCTCCATTAACTCGTAGTAGTTACCATGCTGGAGAAGTTCGTAAATTAATGACTACTTATCCAAGGTAGTTTGCTTTAGTAATTGACCGAAAACGGGTAGCCATTCTTGAACTTTCCATGTAACAAGATCTTCTATAATCATTGGATCTTGTTTGATCAAGGCAATAGCATCTTCATAAGAAGTTGCTTCAATTATTAAGACACCTCCTCCCCCTGGTTTTTTGTTTTCATCAACAAGGTAGCCGCTACTTATGTTTGTTCCAAGTGCATGTAATTTTGCAACCCATTCTTTATGTTTTGCCAGGAATTTACGCCGATCACTCGATGGTAATCTTAAGGTCTTTGAAGTAAAGCTCTCTGTTTTAATAAACCAAGACATTTCGCTAGGCGTAAATTTGCTCAATTACTTGTAAACCGACTTTACCTTTTTCGCTAGGAGGGACAACAACCTTAAATTTAGTTTTCCATTCATTCCAATTAGAAAGAATTTGTTTTGTTTTAGGACTACTTGTTTGAATTACATGCTTTTGAAGCAATGCCTTAAGAAGCAATTCTTGTTCTGGTGTAGTCAATTGATGCAATTCAACAATTTCTGTGTTTATTTTTTTTGTAGCAGTGTTATTTTCATCGAGTAGAAAAGCTATACCTCCTGTCATACCAGCTCCTACATTTCTACCTGTTGGGCCAAGTACTACTACTATGCCTCCTGTCATGTATTCGCAGCAATGATCTCCAGTGCCCTCGATGACAGCCTCCACTCCGCTATTGCGAACGGCAAAACGCTCTCCTGCCCGGCCTAAGGCAAATAATTGACCACCCGTTGCTCCATATAAACAAGTATTTCCTAAAATGACTTGATTTGACGAGTCGTCTTTTTTAAGAGGGGGAATTATCGTGATACAACCTCCATTGATTCCTTTGCCGACATAATCATTGGCTTCACCAATTAATAGAATATCCATCCCTTGTATTAAAAATGCTCCGAAACTTTGTCCTGCGGCTCCTTTAAAAGTCAGATTTAGTTTTCCTTTAAAACCTTTGTTTCCGTGGCGTTTTGCAATTTCACCAGAAATTCTTGCACAAACACTTCTGTCAGTATTGATAATAGGAATTTCATGTTTTATTTCACCATGGGACTCAATTGCTCTCAAGATATCGTAATTTTTTAGTAGTTCATTTTCCAATACATTTCCATTGCTATGAGCATTTTTTTCATGATTAAGCCATGATCTATCATTTAATTCCTTTCTAAGTTTTACCAAGCTAGAAAGATCAATTTGACTAGTTTTTGCAAGATCAATTTCTCTGGCTACTAATAGATCACTTCGACCAATGAGATCTTCCATTCGTGATATTCCAAGAACACTCATTAATTGTCTGATTTCTTCTGCAATAAAAAGAAAAAAATTGACAACATGCTCTGGAATCCCTGGAAAACGTTTCCTCAATCCTTCTTGTTGAGTCGCAACACCTACAGGACATTTATTTGTATGACAAATCCTAGCCATAATGCAGCCTTCAGCAATCATGGCAACAGTTCCGAACCCATATTCCTCTGCTCCTAATAGAGCTGCAATTAAAACATCCCAGCCAGTTTTCAAACCACCATCGGCTCTAAGTAAAACACGATCACGTAATCCATTTTCTAGTAATGAGTTGTGCACTTCTGTGAGACCTAACTCCCAAGGGAGGCCAGCATGTTTTATGGAGCTTAAAGGAGAGGCACCTGTCCCACCATCGTGTCCAGAAATCTGAATTACATCTGCATTGGCTTTTGCAACACCTGCTGCGATAGTGCCAATTCCAATTTCAGATACTAGTTTTACACTGACTTTTGCCGCAGGGTGGATTTGGTGAAGGTCATGAATAAGTTGAGCTAAATCTTCAATTGAGTAGATGTCGTGGTGAGGTGGAGGCGAGATAAGGGCAACCCCTGGTTTGCTGTTACGCAATTTTGCAATATATGGATCTACTTTTGGACCAGGCAACTGACCTCCTTCTCCTGGCTTGGCTCCTTGAGCAACTTTAATTTCAAGTTGTCGACCACTTCTCAAATATTCTGGAGTTACTCCGAAACGACCTGAGGCTATTTGCTTTATTGCTGAACATGCAGTGTCTCCATTCTTGAGACCTTTAATAGTAGGCAATGTAGAAGAGCAACTCTCACTATTGACATCATTTAGGATATTGAAACGAGCAGGATCTTCTCCTCCTTCCCCACTATTACTTTTTCCTCCTATTCGATTCATTGCTACAGCTAGCACTTCATGAGCTTCTCTAGATAAAGCCCCTAAACTCATCCCTCCTGTGCAAAATCTTGTACAAATACTCTCGGCGCTTTCTATTTGATCTAATGGCAATGGGGAGGTATCTTTGCGAAAGGTTAGTAAGTCTCTTAGAGCAGTAACAGGCCTGCTCTCTAAAAGATTTTTATAAGTTGAAAAATGATCATATCCTGGACCTTCTTTGACTGCCGCATGAAGAAGTTTTGACATTTCAGGATTATTTAAATGATATTCACCATTATTTCTGTATTGAACGAAACCTAGAAATTCTAATTTGTTGCGATCAAGTTCAGGGAAGGCTTTTGTATGAAAGCTAAAGGTTTCATTGGCTAATTCATGCATTGTAAGACCGGCAACTCTACTGGTCGTACCTTTGAAAGCTATATCTATAAGATCAGCACCAATCCCTATAGCCTCGAAAATTTGAGCTCCATGGTAACTAGCTAGGAGTGAGATACCAATTTTTGAGAGTATTTTTCTTAGGCCATCTTCTAAAGCTTTTTTGATATTAGCTTGTGCCTCTTGGCTACTCAATTGCGGGAGCTTTCCTGATTCAATAAGTTTTTGAGTTTTTGGTAGATTCCACCAATGTCTAGTCGTTTCCCAACTAAGCCAAGGACATATTGCACTTGCACCATATCCAATTAGGCATGCAAAATGATGAGTACTCCAGCATTGTGCCGTATCAACTATTAATGAGGTGTTGAGCCGTATCCCTTTTTTTAATAAATGATGATGTACAGCTCCAACTGCTAGCAAAGGTGGCACGTAAGAACTATGTCTATTCACGTTGCGGTCAGAAAGAATAAGAATTTCATTTCCATTGTTTACAAGATGCTCTGCTTCAGTACAAAGCAGATGTAATCTTTTTTCTAATCCATTTACTCCATCCGAAATATCAAATAAAGTTGATAATGTTGCTGTTTTTAGACTTTCTTGAGTGATTTTAATTAATTCCGCTTCATTTAAAATTGGTGAATCTAGATGAATGATAGGATCTGAAATTTCTTCTACACGAAGAGGGAGACTACGTTTACCTAAATGCATTTCTAAACTCATTACTAGTTTTTCTCGTAATGGGTCTATCGGAGGATTCGTGACCTGGGCAAATCTTTGTTTAAAGTAGTCGTATAGAAGATGTGACTTATTGGAAAGTATGGCTAGAGGAATATCATCACCCATGCAATATGTAGGCTCCTTTGCAGCTCCTGCCATTGAATCAATAATAAAATCAAAATCTTCAGCAGAGAAACCAAAAGCTGTTTGTTGTTGTAGCAGGTCTGGTTTTGGTAGTTGCAGATTCTTTTCCCAAGATTGAGAAGAAATATGGATATGTTTCTTTTTCAAAAAGTTGATATATGGATACCGAGTAGCCGTTTCTTTTTTTACATCCCAATTTCTTAGTAGTCTGCCTTCCTCGAGATCTACGGCTAGCATTTGTCCTGGTCCCAGCCGTCCTTTCTCAATTATTTGATTCTCATCGAGGTCAACGACTCCTGTTTCCGAGCCCATAATTACGAACCCATTATTAGTTATGCAATATCGAGCAGGGCGTAAGCCATTCCTGTCAAGTGTTGCGCCAATACTTGAGCCGTCAGTGAAAACAAGTAAAGCAGGACCATCCCAGGGTTCTTGCATGCCAGCCGAATATTCGTAGAATGCAGTAATTTCAGGCTTGTCGTTTAATTCTGGTTGATCTCTAAATGCTTCTGGCACAAGTGTTAGAAGGCTATCTGTTATTGGTCGACCACTACGTACATAAAGCTCTAGCATTGCATCTAGATTAGCCGAATCACTGAAATCATCATTAACTATTGGGTTGATGTCTTTAGCCGAATCACCCCAAATAGTTTTAAGGTTGTTCTCAGAGGCTTTAGCCCAATTCAGGTTGCCAAGTAGAGTATTGATTTCGCCGTTATGCCCTAGAAGTCTCATTGGTTGAGCAAGTGGCCATCTTGGAAGAGTGTTCGTGCTAAATCTTCTGTGGTAAACCGCGTATGAAATTTTAAATCTTTTGTCTTGAAGGTCTTGGTAAAAAGATTCCAGCACTTCAGATCTCACCATTCCTTTATAGACAATGGTTTGAGTACTCAAGGAAGCTATATATAAATCAATAGACTTTTCCCCCCAAGCTTCTTTTGCACGTTTCCCAATACGTCTTCGCAGACGAAATAGAGTTGAATCTAATAATTTGCCTTTTTGCTTTCCTTTTACCATCCATTGACAAATAAAAGGAGCATTCTCTTTCGCTAATTTGCCTAAGACAGAAGAATTAACCGGAACTGTTCTCCATCCTAAAGAAGTTAACCCTAGATATTCAGCTTCTTCTTCACAAAATATTTTGGCATCTCTTCTTAACGTTTCATTTTGTGGCATGAACAGCATGCCTAGACCTGTTGAGCCTTTGGGAGCATGTTGAGCAGCATCCCAAATTTCAGAGAGATAACTCCATGGGATTTGACACAGAATTCCTGCGCCATCACCAGAGTCACCATCTCCTCCACAACCTCCCCTATGTTCCATGCAACTGAGTCCTTTTAAGGCTTGTCTGAGGACCCAGTTACTTTGATTCCCTTCAATTTGAGCTAAAAAGCCAACACCACAAGCATCCCTCTCCCCAGAAAGTGCTTTAGGAGAGCTGCTATCGCAGTAAGGCCAATTATTGAGGAAAGGATCTTGAATCATGATCTTCAACCGTACTGGTTCATTTGGCTAAGCGAAAATGAAGTCAGTGCGAAGGGCATTTGAGGATCTTAGGAGGCAGTTCCCTTGAATTGATGTAATAGCGGGTTGTGGCTATTGGTCAATTCTTAACTATCTAATTACTTCTATAGCCTTGAATGAAGAGAAAAGCTTATATAGTTGTTTTTTTTGATTTATTTTGAATAGATTGAAATGATGATTTCCTCGCAAAAGAGCTAAAATTTTTCAAGTATTCCCATACGATATTGTTTGTTATTTGACCAAAATTAAATTGGGTCATATGACCAAGTAATCTACTTATTAAATTAAGTAAGTTTTGCGATCAGCTTTATTTTGCAATGCCAACAATTCAACAACTCATAAGAACTGGCAGATTTAGTCTCACTCGAAAGACTAAATCTCCTGCATTAAAGGCTTGCCCAGAAAGACGAGGAGTGTGTACAAGGGTTTACACTTCTACTCCGAAAAAGCCAAACTCAGCTTTACGTAAAGTTGCAAGAGTGCGTCTTACCTCAGGCTTTGAAGTCACTGCTTATATTCCAGGAATTGGCCACAATCTACAAGAGCATTCAGTTGTGTTGTTGCGAGGAGGAAGGGTAAAAGATTTGCCTGGGGTTCGCTATCACATCATCAGAGGGACGCTTGATACTGCTGGCGTTAAGGATCGTCGTCAAGGTCGTTCTAAATATGGGGCGAAATCACCTAAGGAAGATTCTTAGAAAGGAATTCTTTTCATTTTTAACAATTTTATCTATTTATTCCAATGTCAAGAAGAAACGCAGCCGAGAAACGTCCAGTTTTACCAGACCCACAATTTAATAATCGATTAGCAACAATGATGGTTCATAGATTAATGAAACATGGCAAGAAATCTACTGCTCAAAGAATTTTGTCTGAGGCTTTTGGTCTGATAAATGAAAGAACAGGTTCAAATCCTATTGAGCTTTTTGAAACTGCAATTAAAAATGTTACGCCTCTAGTTGAAGTTAGGGCTCGCCGAGTGGGAGGTGCTACTTATCAAGTCCCTATGGAAGTTCGTCAAGAGCGCGGGACAGCAATGGCTCTTAGATGGCTTGTTAATTTTTCAAGAGCACGAAATGGGAGAAGTATGGCCCATAAGCTTGCAGGTGAGCTTATGGATGCAGCAAACGAATCTGGAAGTGCTGTTCGAAAGAGAGAGGAAACTCATAAAATGGCAGAAGCTAATAAAGCTTTTGCCCATTATCGGTATTGAACTGAGTTAATTTTTTTTCAAAGCTTTTCTTTTTGCCGGCTGCCCTGTAGAGTCTCATGCGCCTTAATCCTTAAACGGGTAGTTATCTGTGTCTCGCGACTTTCCTCTAGAACGAGTTAGAAATATTGGTATTGCTGCTCATATTGATGCAGGAAAAACCACTACTACTGAGCGAATTTTGTTTTATTCAGGAGTTGTTCACAAAATTGGTGAAGTTCATGATGGTGCTGCAGTAACAGACTGGATGGCCCAAGAGAGAGAGAGAGGAATTACGATTACTGCGGCTGCTATTTCTACAAGTTGGCAGGATCACAGAATCAATATTATTGATACTCCAGGGCACGTTGATTTCACTATTGAAGTGGAGAGATCAATGCGTGTATTAGATGGAGTAATAGCTGTGTTTTGTGCGGTTGGAGGAGTTCAGCCTCAATCAGAGACAGTTTGGCGTCAGGCAGATAGATATAGCGTTCCTAGAATGGTTTTTGTTAATAAAATGGATCGAACAGGAGCTGATTTTTTAAAAGTTTACGGGCAAATTAAGGATCGTTTAAAAGCTAATGCGGTCCCTATTCAATTGCCAATTGGAGCAGAGGGAGAATTAAAAGGCATTATTGATTTAGTTGGGAATAAAGCATATATATATAAGAACGACCTGGGAACAGATATTCAGGAGACAGAAATACCAACTGAAATGGAAGAACAAGCGGCAGAATGGCGTGCCAAATTAATGGAAAGTGTTGCTGAAACTGATGAAGAATTAATTGAAACATTCCTTGAAACTGGCGAATTAACTCAAGAACAATTGAAGAAGGGGATAAGAGAGGGAGTCCTGAAACATGGTCTTGTTCCTTTGCTTTGTGGATCCGCTTTTAAAAATAAGGGAGTACAACTTGTACTTGATGCAGTTATTGATTATCTTCCTGCTCCAGTAGATGTTCCCCCTATTCAGGGCCTTCTTCCTAATGGAGAAGAAGCTGTTAGACCTTCAGATGACAATGCTCCTTTCAGTGCTCTTGCTTTTAAAGTGATGGCTGATCCTTATGGAAAATTAACTTTCGTAAGAATGTATTCAGGAGTTTTGGAGAAGGGAAGTTACGTAATGAATTCAACTAAAGATGCAAAGGAGAGAATTTCAAGATTAGTTGTTCTTAAGGCTGATGAAAGAGAAGAAGTTGATCAATTGAGAGCAGGAGATTTAGGAGCAGTACTTGGACTGAAAAATACTGGAACTGGAGATACTTTGTGCACTACAGATGATCCCATAATTCTTGAGACTCTTTTCATTCCAGAACCCGTAATTTCTGTTGCAGTCGAACCAAAGACAAAAGGAGATATGGACAAACTCTCTAAGGCCCTTATATCTCTTTCTGAAGAGGATCCCACTTTCAGAGTAAGTACTGATCATGAAACGAATCAGACAGTCATTGCAGGAATGGGTGAGCTACATCTTGAGATACTTGTCGATCGAATGCTTAGAGAATTTAAGGTAGAAGCTAATATTGGTGCACCTCAGGTTTCTTACAGAGAGACAATTAGATCAAGCTCAAGAGGTGAAGGTAAATATGCGCGCCAAACTGGAGGTAAAGGGCAATATGGTCATGTTGTGATTGAAATGGAACCTGGTGAGGCAGGCTCAGGGTTTGAATTTATTAATAAAATTGTTGGTGGTGTTGTTCCTAAGGAATACATTGGGCCAGCTTCAAATGGGATGAAAGAGACCTGTGATTCAGGAGTTCTTGCAGGATATCCCTTGATTGATGTCAAAGTAACAATGGTTGATGGATCTTTTCATGATGTTGATTCATCTGAAATGGCTTTTAAAATTGCTGGTTCAATGGCTTTTAAAGATGGAGTAAGGAAATGTAATCCAGTCCTTCTTGAGCCAATGATGAAAGTAGAAGTAGAAGTACCTGAGGACTTTTTAGGGTCTATTATTGGAGATCTATCTTCTCGAAGAGGCCAGGTTGAAGGACAGTCAATTGATGATGGGTTGTCTAAAGTTCAATCAAAGGTTCCATTAGCCGAAATGTTCGGGTATGCCACTCAGCTCAGATCAATGACCCAAGGTCGAGGTATCTTTTCTATGGAGTTCAGCAATTATGAGGAAGTTCCTCGAAATGTTGCTGAAGCAATCATCTCTAAGAATCAGGGAAATACCTAACCTGTAGAATTAAACCAACTTGTAAACTCAACTACGATTCTTTAAAAAAATGGCCAGAGAGAAGTTCGAAAGAAACAAACCACACGTCAACATTGGAACTATTGGCCATGTTGATCATGGTAAAACTACTTTGACAGCAGCAATTACAAACGTCCTAGCTAAAAAAGGGCAAGCTGAGGCTCAGGACTATGGGGATATTGATGGAGCCCCTGAAGAGCGTGAAAGAGGAATTACAATCAACACTGCCCACGTTGAGTATGAAACTGATGGGCGTCATTACGCCCACGTTGATTGTCCAGGCCACGCTGATTATGTGAAGAATATGATCACAGGCGCTGCTCAGATGGATGGAGCAATTCTTGTTTGTGCTGCCACAGATGGACCTATGGCACAAACTAAGGAACATATCCTTTTAGCTAAGCAAGTTGGTGTTCCTGCTCTTGTTGTTGCTCTAAACAAATGCGACATGGTCGACGATGAAGAGATCATTGAGCTTGTCGAAATGGAAATAGGTGAACTCCTTGAAGGATATGGGTTCAATGATGTTCCCATAGTCAAGGTTTCTGGTTTAAAAGCCTTAGAAGGAGATTCTGAATGGGAATCTAAGGTTGAGGAATTAATGAAGGCAGTTGATTCGAATATTCCAGAGCCTGAAAGAGAAATTGATAAACCATTCTTGATGGCTGTTGAAGATGTTTTCTCAATTACAGGTAGAGGTACAGTTGCAACCGGTCGTATTGAAAGAGGTAAAGTGAAAGTAGGAGAGGAAGTCGAAATAGTAGGAATTAGGGACACTCGACTTACAACTGTTACTGGAGTTGAGATGTTCAGAAAGCTTCTTGATGAAGGCATGGCAGGTGACAATGTAGGACTCCTTCTTAGAGGTATTCAGAAAGAAGATATTGAACGTGGAATGGTACTTGTTAAGAAAGGTTCTATTACTCCTCATACAAAATTTGAAGGCCAAGTTTATGTCTTGAAGAAGGAAGAAGGAGGAAGGCATACCCCCTTCTTTGCTGGTTATCGGCCTCAGTTTTATATTCGTACTACAGATGTAACAGGTCAAATAACTGCTTTTACAGCAGAAGATGGAAGCAATGTTGAAATGGTTATGCCTGGCGATAATATAAAAATGACAGGTGAATTGATATGTCCTGTTGCAATTGAACAAGGAATGAGATTTGCTATTAGAGAGGGTGGACGAACAATTGGTGCTGGAGTTGTTTCAAAGATTATTGAGTAATTCTGGATGTGTTAAATGATGGTCAGGATCGGTCTGGCTATCATTTAATATCTAATTATTGCATTGTAGATTTTTAGATTTACTCTAAAAATTTAATCGAATCTTGAAAATTTAATTCCATTCCTATCAAGCTATTTAGCTGGTTTTTCTTATGACTACAGCAATTGCACAGCAGAAGATCCGTATTCGTCTAAAAGCATTTGATAGACGAATGCTTGATTTGTCTTGTGAAAAAATCATTGAAACAGCAGATAATACCGCTGCAACAGCGATTGGACCGATTCCTCTTCCTACTAAAAGGAAAATTTATTGTGTTCTGAGATCACCACATGTAGATAAAGATTCGAGAGAGCACTTTGAAACCCGTACTCATCGAAGAATTATTGATATCTATAGTCCATCTGCAAAGACTATTGATGCATTGATGAAATTAGATCTTCCAAGTGGTGTAGATATTGAAGTTAAGCTTTAATACTTTTTTTGCATCATTTTTCACAATAATTCTCTAGGATTAAATACAAGTTTGAAATAGTTCTCGTGACAGAACTTTCAGTCAGGGAATTACCTCTTTTCCCCCTCCCAGAGGTAGTTCTTTTTCCACAGGAAGTTCTTCCTTTGCATATATTTGAATCAAGGTACAGGATAATGTTAAAGAGCGTACTGGAGACAGATAATCGATTTGGAGTTATCAGATTAGATACCAATTCAAAAAAAATTGCTGAAGTTGGTTGTTGTGCTCAAATCATTAAACATCAAACTTCTGAGGATGGAAGAAGCAATATAGTTACTCTCGGTCAGCAAAGGTTTCATGTTCTTGACATCGTAAGAGAAGCACCATTTCGTACTGCAATGGTCAGTTGGATTGATGATGATCCTGTACAAGATCAGGAAAAGCTTAGAAGGCTCACGGAATCTGTATTAACAGCTTTAACAGATGTAGTTTCTTTAAGTGGGAAATTAACTGATTCTCAGACTGTTTTACCTGACAGAATTCCAGAAAACTCCAGAGAGTTATCTTTTTGGATTGCTGCTCATTTAGGTGGGCCAGTAGCAGATGAACAGCAACATCTTTTGGAGTTGAAAAACACCGTCACTCGATTGGAGCGTGAATATGAAATGCTTGATCAAACAAGAAGACAATTGGCTGCGCGAACAGCCTTAAAAGATACTTTTTCAAACGCCGATCAAAGAAATAGTTGATGTTGCTTTTTATAACTTTATTAGTTGTAGTAATAGTATTATTCTTTGTTCTATTTGTCAGGAATGATCGAGCTTATAAATCTAGTGAAAGTGTTGCTAATGCTTATGATAAATGGACAGAAGATTCAATTTTAGAAAATCTTTGGGGTGAACATATTCATTTAGGTTATTATCAATTTCCAAAGAGAAATCGTGATTTCCGCTTAGCTAAAATTGATTTGGTCCATGAATTAGTTGAATGGAGTGGTTTAGGCAATTTGCCTAAAGGTTCTCGCATTCTTGATGTTGGATGTGGTATTGGCGGAAGTTCAAGAATTTTAGCTAGAGATTATGGATTTGATGTCTTAGGAATTACTATCAGCCCTGCTCAAGTTAGAAGAGCTGAAAAACTTACGCCTGAAAAGATTTCATGCCGTTTTGAGGTTATGGACGCTCTTGATTTACGTATAGCGAATGGAACATTTGATGGCATCTGGAGTGTTGAGGCAGGTCCTCATATGCCTAATAAACAACTTTATGCTGATGAAATGCTTAGAGTACTTAGGCCAGGTGGATTTTTAGCGGTAGCTGATTGGAACCAACGAGATTCATCAGAAGGAGTTTTGAATCAATTTGAAAAGCTTGTTTTAAAACAATTGTTGAAGCAATGGGCTCACCCTGAATTCTCAAGTATTAATAATTTTAAAAATAATTTATTGCAAAGTGAATTCAATGGAGGAAGTGTAGAAACAGATGACTGGACAAAATATACTCTTCCTTCTTGGAATGAATCAATTATTGAAGGTATTCGAAGACCGAATGCAATAATTAGCTTAGGAGGTAATTCTTTTTTAAAGGCTATTAGAGAAATACCCACAATTATCTTGATGCGATGGGCTTTTGCTAATGGATTAATGCAATTTGGTGTTTTTCGGACAAGAGGTTAGTCGGATAAATCTTTCAGGTCTTTATTTGGATATGAACCAAAAAAAATAATATTTTCACAAAGAGGTTCTAATTTATTTTTGAGGTCATAATTTATATTTCTTTTGTTTCCCTGTAATTCAATATCAATAAAGAAAATATATTCACCTAATTCTCTTTTTGATGGTCTAGA
>CETG01068542.1_pt1 | contig 15055 bp, 22 predicted proteins | sample 361471 | NCBI WGS metagenome assembly CETG01 (sample SAMEA2622696, study PRJEB7988) | marine metagenome | isolation source: saline water (ENVO:00002010), including | reverse complement strand
TTTTTAGGCAAATTCCTTTAAAACCCTTTAATATCAATTGATGATAGGCTAAATCAAATGTTTCGGTTCGGGATTATCTACAACAAATAGGTAGTCAATAGTCAATTTTTCCGATACTGTCTGGTTGATATAACGTGATGACTGAATTCATGAGTGAGAACACTCCTGAGTCAAATCAAGACTCTAGCTCCGATACTAATTCTGAAAATAAAAATCTTTCAGAGAAATATTCTGATGTTATGGGGAAAATCAACGAAACCCTTGGAAATGTTGATTGGACTCAAATGGGGAAGTATGGAAAAGCAGCTGGAATAATTGCTGCAGTTGTACTTGCTCAAATAATCATTAAGGTTGTAATCGACACAATTAATTTTTTCCCAATAATACCGGGCTTATTAGAATTGCTTGGTGTCATTGTTGTAGGTCAATGGAGTTGGCAGAATCTTAGGACTAGTGAGAATAGAGATGCAGTTCTGGATAAATTACAGAATTTGAAAAAAACATATTTAGGTTAATAGTTAATTTACATTTTTAATATATTTTTTATATATTCATCTGTTTGCCTTAAATAACCACCGCCGAACATATTTACGTGGTTAAGTAGGTGATAAAGATTATAAATAGTCATTCTTTTATCAAAGCCAGATTTTTTTGGAAAAATTTTATAATATTCTCTATAAAATTCTTGGTTAAAGCCGCCAAATAAAAATGTCATGGCTATGTCAACTTCGCAATCTGCCCACCAAGATGCTGGATCAAAGATAACTCCTTGATTAGATTTATTTATACCAACATTGCCTGACCATAAATCTCCATGAACTAATGCAATTGTTGGTTTATGCTGATTGAGTACTTTTTTTATTTTTTGAATTAAATTCTTTATTAATTCTGAATTAAATTTATTATTTTTTAAAATTTTTAACTGAGGCTTAATTCTGTAATTTATAAAAAAATCAGACCAATTATCTTCCCATCCGGCAATTTGTTTATTTAGTCCTATGAATCCCTCAGATGGATACCCAAATTTTGTAGGATTCCGCTCATGAGATTTTAAATGTAGTTCTGCTAATCCTTTCCCTAATTTTAATTGCGAGCCATTAGTCATCTCAATCCATTCCATTACTAATATTTCTGCTTTTTCAAAAGCAAGAAAAGTATTTATTTTCGGTATGATTACGTTTTTACTATTGTTATATTCTCCTAAATTTTTTAAACATAGATATTCAAATTTTAAAAATTTCTCTTTCCTAATATTTTTTTTCAAAAATATAGAATAATTTTGAAAATCTAATTTAAATGAATTATGAATATTGCCTCCGTAAACTGGTGAAATTTTTTTTGGATGTAATTCTCCTAATTGTTTGCAAATTTCGCTAAGTTCAAGTTCAGATAGTTTGGTCATTTAGATGATTAGAGAAGAGGTTGTAGTCATTGGTGCTGGAATAGCAGGACTCACATCTGCTGCAATGTTATCAAAACTTGGCCTTCCTGTGACTTTAATTGAATCTCATATTCAATCGGGGGGATGTGCAGGAACTTTTAAAAGAAAGAACTATATTTTTGATGTTGGAGCAACTCAAGTTGCTGGATTTGAAAATGGTGGTATTCATTCAAAGATTTTTAACTTTTTGGAAATCCCTCTTCCGAAAGCATCTATTTTAGATCCGGCTTGTGTTGTGGATTTAGATGATGGAACTCAACCTATAAAGATTTGGTATGAAAGTACAAAATGGATTCAAGAAAGGAAAATACAATTTCCAGGAAGTGAAAAATTCTGGAGTTTATGTACTTTGATTCATCAAAGTAACTGGAAATTCGCAAATAATAATCCTGTTTTACCAATTGGTAATTTCTGGGATCTATCGCAATTTTTAAAAGCTTTAATCCCCCAAAATATATTAACTGGAACCCTTTTAAAGTCTTCAATGTTTGATTTATTAAAAATTTGTGGATCTCATCAAGATCATAGGCTCATAGAATTTTTAAATTTACAACTAAAGCTTTATTCTCAGGAAAATGTCTACAATACTCCAGCATTATATGGTTGCACGGTATTGCAAATGCCTCAAAATCCCCATGGACTATGGCATTTAAATCAGTCAATGCAAGTTTTGAGTCAGTCATTGGAAGAGTCATTAAGAAAAACTAATGCAAAAGTTTTATATGGTCAAACAGTGACTTCAATTTGTTTTGATCAAGAGAATCAATTTTGGAGAGTGCACGCACAAACCAAGAAAGAATCTTTTGAATATATTGCAAAAGATATTGTTTATGCAATTCCACCTCAAAGTCTTTTAGATCATTTAGAGGGTGATTCACAAAAACATAAACAATATGAAAAAAAGATCAGAACAATTTCTAATCCTAGTGGAGCAGTTGTTTTTTATTCTGCTATAAGTAGAAATAATATTAAAAAAACTTCTTATAGTCATTATCAATTTAAAAATAAAGAGCTTGGTTCACTTTTCTTATCTCTAAGTCAAGAGGGAGATGGCAGAGCCCCCCTTGGAGAGATGACATTGGTTGCGAGTCTTTTTACAGATACTAAGGACTGGTTTAATTTAAGTAAAAATAATTATTTAGAAAAAAAGAAAACTTACTTTAATAAAATATCACTGGCTATTGAGAGTAAATTTGAAATTTCTTCCGATAAATGGATTCATAGAGAGTTAGCAACTCCAGTCGGGTTTAAGAAATGGACTAATAGACCTAATGGTATTGTGGGAGGATTAGGTCAAAACCTAGATTCTTTTGGATTGTTTGGTTTAACAAGTAGAACCCCTTTTAAGGGTTTATGGTTATGTGGCGATTCAATATACCCTGGAGAGGGAACTGCGGGAGTAAGTCAGTCTGCATTAATGGTTACGAGACAAATATTAGCTGAAAGAGGAATGAATGGATTTAATCTCTCAATCATTTAATTAAAGAAATTTGATCTCATATCTTTTGATTGTTCAAGTTTTATATAAAGAGATTCCCAATCTTGTTCTTTTATCATTTTCTCAAAATCTTCTAAATTTTTTTTGAAAATATTAAAAGCATTTATTAAATTCTCACTATTGTATACAGCTAAATCTAAGCCTAATTTAGAATTACCTCCTCCGACTCTAGAAGTGTCATAAAATCCGGAAGAAGCTATTTGATGAGCTAAAGTTTGCTCTGTAGTATTATTTCCAATATTAGCCGTTTGTATAAGTGATGATGCTAAGAATATTGGTAGATGTGATATGAGAGAGGTCGCTTGGTCATGTTTATTTGGACTCGTTAATATAATCTTGCAACTCATCGATTTTATCAATTCTGACAAAATCCGTAAGGAGTTTATATCGGTTTGGGGTGTGGTTGTAATTATCCATTTTGCATTTTCTAAAAGATCTTTACTTCCAGCGTTAACGCCTTTCTTTTCTGTACCTGCCATTGGATGAGACCCTATAAATAATGGATGTAATTTTTCCCAGGTATTTATTATGGGATATTTGATTGAAGCAACATCTGTAATGATTGATTGTTGTGGTATCGCCTCTATTAAGTCTTTATTAGGTTGAATTAAATTCTTTATTGGTAATGCCAAAAAAATTAATGAGCATTCTTTTAAAATATTTAAATCTGTAGAAATATAAGTTGCTAGTTTTCTCTCTATAGCCTTTTCTTTATTTGATTGATTATTAACAACTCCATATACCTGATGATCTAAAGCTTGCAACCGTAATCCGATTGAGCCACCTATTAGTCCTAATCCAACTATTCCTATCTTCATTGATCAATGGTATGAGAGTTTATTTTGTTAATATTTTATTTATTAGTATCATACTTTTTCAAACAAATCAGAAATTGATAAATGCTTGAGATTTTAAGTCATAAATCCTTAAGGAATTTCTTGAAATATAACCAGATAGATTGGAAACATATTTATTCTTTTGGCAGAATAATTTCCCAATCTATTCAGACAAATCATAATTATTTAATAAATTCAGAAATTTTCTTAACTGATAAGTGGCATTCTGCTGTATTAATTTCTTTATTTTTAAATGAAGAAAATTCTTTCTTAGTTATGTCAAAAGAAGAAATTGATTTTTTAATAAAAAATCAACTTCTTCTTTTGAAAGAGTTTGGATTTGATTTTGAAATTTATAATAATGAGGTAATTTTTTCGACACACAAAATTTGCCTTTTAACATTAGAGGAATTGTCTCGAAGATTTAATAATTCAAGTTTTAACAAACAAAGAATTATTTTAAAAGATATTCAAAATATCAAAACAGATTTAAAAAATATTTTAAAGATATCATTAATTAAGAGAGATTGGTTCGATTTAAATCTAAACTCTGATTCTAAACATAAAGTAATTAAAGGTAAGTATGATGAACTAAAGCAAAAATTTTTTTCAAGAACAATTTCTCATAAAAAACAGGTTTATCTTGATGCTGATGATATAAAACTATTAAAAGATTTTTTTTTAAAAAACTCCTCTGTTTCGCAAAAATTCTCTCAAGTTAATCATGCTTTAATCTCAAAGTGGGCATGTTGGGTCGAATTAGACTATGAGAATTTTGAATGGATATTAATTGTTGAACCTATTGATGAAATTTTTGAAATCAAAGATTTATTAAGTAAAAATATGTTTATTTTTTTATCAACTTTTAGGAGAGATCATTTTTTTCAGCAATATTTAAAGAACCATAATATATTTATTGATCTAATTGTTAATTTCAAGAGTGACTTTGTTGAAAAAAGATTTTTAATTTCTATTCCACAAAGACAAATGCTCCCTAATAATCCTTTATTTTTAGAGTTGATAATTAAACAATGTATTCAGCTTTTTCTATCTCATAAAGAATTTACGGTCATTCTTTCTAACAGCAATGATTTAAAAATAAGTTTAGCTACTCAATTAGCCTCAAGATATGGAAATTTAGTCTCTCTTGAAACTTTCCCTGAAAATAAGCATTCAATTCTTGTAGCTAGTTATGATTGGTGGATCAAAAACCAATTTAGTTTTCAATCCCCTGATCTGATGATTATCCCACTTTTACCAATCCCTGATATTACAGATCCAATTAATGAAAAGACTATTTCATATCATTTTCAAAACTCTAAGGATTGGTTTAGAGATTTTTTACTGCCTGAAGCAATAAATATTCTTGATAAGGCTGTATTGCCATTGAGAAAAAATGCAGGATCACTAGTTATACTTGATGGGAGAGTAAGTAATAGGCAATGGGGAAGAGAATTGCTCAATAAGATTCAGCCTTCTAAAGTAGTAAAACAAAAGTTCTCCTTTTAGTAAGTTATTATCATTAGAAAACTACTTAAATATGGGAGAAGCTAAGAGAAGAAAAAAGTTAGGATTGTCTCCTAAGAAAAATAAAAAAAATTTTAATAGCGATACTTCCCCTAAAATAGTTGAATGGTTACCTATTACAACACAACAAAAAGATAACTTTATTAAGATGAGCATTAAAGGTGGCTGGATAGGTATAGCGTTATTGGTTCTTCTCTGGGTGGTAGTAAGATTTATTGGACCTGCTCTTGGATGGTGGACTCCTGCTGATTCATTGTGAATCTAGGCTACATTTTTGATATTATTTGCTATTGTCTCATTACGCTGATTTGGATTCAATTGTTTCATGGAATTTGAGCTTACTTCTGTTCCTTCTGTTAGTTTCTGTTTAATTATTGATTCTATTTTTTCTTTGATTTCTAAATTTTGATCTAACCAAATAATCGTATTATCTCTACCTTGTCCGATATTCTCACCTTCATAGCTATACCAAGCTCCCCTTCTGATAACGATATTAGTTTCTTCTGCTAAGTCTAATAAACAGCCTGTGGTACTGATGCCTTTCCCAAATAATATATCAAATTCAGCAATTCTAAAGGGCGGAGCTACTTTATTTTTTGCCACTTTAACTTTTGCTCTTATACCATATTCCTCTGTGCCTCTCTTAAGAGTTTGTATTCTTCTAATATCTAGTCTCACTGAAGAATAGAACTTTAAGGCATTGCCACCCGTAGTGGTTTCAGGATTTCCATAAGTGATACCAATTTTGAGTCTTAATTGATTCAAAAATATCACTGTACAGCCAGATTTCCCAATATTGCCTGTAATTTTTCTCATCGCTTGACTCATTAATCTTGCTTGACTTCCAACTACGTGATCACCCATTTCACCTTCTATCTCGGATCTTGGGGTGAGAGCTGCAACTGAGTCAACAACAACAAGGTCAACAGCTGTTGACCTAATAAGTTGATCAACGATTTCTAAGGCCATTTCTCCTGTATCTGGTTGAGACACTAATAAATTCTCTACATCCACCCCAAGAGATGCAGCATAGACAGGATCTAAGGCATGTTCAGCATCAACGAATGCTGCGATCCCTCCATTCTTTTGTACTTCAGCTATTGCATGAAGAGTTAAGGTAGTCTTACCAGAGCTCTCAGGGCCATATACTTCTACTACGCGGCCTTTAGGATAGCCGCCTCCTAGAGCTAAATCTAATGTTAGTGCACCAGTAGAGATGGTTTCAACTCTCATCCTAGAGGCATCACCTAATCGCATTATTGAGCCTTTCCCGAAATTTCTTTCGATTTGTCCTAGTACTAGGCTTAATGCCTTATCTTTTTCTTTGGAAAGGCTATCACTAAACCCTTCACTTTTCTTTTCTTCAATACTCATGTTTTGATTACTAGATTGTTATTTGTAACTACTTCTTAAATTAGACTTCCGTTTCAACTTAATTTAAGAAGTAAATTAATAGTACAGACGTACCCTAGCCGATCAATCTGAATTAGCAAGTATATTTTTCAAATCTCTTAATTTTAATAGTCTTATCTCTTTTGGCAAATTGACTCTGTCTGATCTTTTTAAATAACCCCAATCTGCTAGAAAGCATCTAATTTTATTTGTCTTATAATTCTTCTTGATATTTAACAATGTTTTTTTCCGATCTTCTATAAAACCTATTATTTCGTATTCCTCAATTAAATTAGAAATAATTTCAACTTTTGTGCCAGCTTCATATCCAAAGATTAATTCAGGAAAAAGATTAAATTTGCTTAATATCTTTGAAGTAAACACACTTCCTTTTGTTGAAACGATGCCAATTTTTAATCCATTCGCTTGGGCTGTTTGAATAAATGAAATAACTTCTAAGAAAGGCTTATGTAAGTTAATCCACTTATCTAAATCTGAGGATATTTGTAATTTCCTCACTTTATCTAGATATGACTGTAAGATTTTAGGCTCCCATGAATTTTCTGTTAATACTTCTTTGCAGCTCTCGTGATATTTTTTTAGGAAATTATTTTTTGATGAATCATCAAGTGGATCTTTTTTTTTAACGATTTCATGAGTTAGTAAGACCATTTCCCATCCATATTTCACCCATGGCCTTACCTCCTTAAAAGTATTTGAAATTTTCATATCAATATTAAAAGTTCTTGGAAGAGTATCTGACTTTAAATATTTTTTGCAAACCATTAATGAGCTATGCCAATATTCATTCATTCCATCAACAATAACACCATCAAAATCAAATAAGATTAATTTTTGATTTCTCACTCTTACACTTTTGATTAACTGGGCCGCTAGGATTCGAACCTAGGAATGGCGAGACCAAAACCCGCTGCCTTACCACTTGGCGACGGCCCATTAGATTTCTTATATTAATACATAATATAGATCTTTTTCGAGCTAAAAACTACAAATATATTTCATTTTTTTTCCAAGGTTCAAGTAAAATTTTTGCTTTTTTAACGGCTAAGGCCATTTTTTCTGGTGTTTCATAGATTTTTTTATTAGATTTAAAGGCGTCTTCAATGAGTGGTTGAACTAATTTTCTAGCTACACTACCAAATGCAATCCCATCAGGGATGTCATCATTTCTTAGGAATTTATAAGTATTACCATTGGTACCTCCTGCTAATTGAATTAGACCAGGTGGAAGTAGAGGATGTATTTTTTCCCATAATTTGACTGCTGCTTTAGCTGCTGTAGGAGCTATGTCTCCTGACATAGGTCTTCCATCAAGTTGCCAGATTAGTTGTACATTATGATCTTTTAAAATCTCATATCTTTCCCAAAAGGCATTTGCAAGAGCTTTAGGAGATGAATTTGATTGAGATAATCCACAACTTACCGAAATCTTTTTTAGCTCTACTTTGGATTCTTTAATAATATTTGAAACTTTTTGAAAAGAGTCTTTCCGATCAATTTCTGTATGAATTTCAACTGCATCCGGTTTTATTTTATGCAAAATTTCGCTCAAGGAATTTTTTGATAAACGATATTCATATTCGGAAATCAAATTCAAAGGACAACTACTAATGCATCTGCCGCATCCATAACATTTATTTTTATTCACTCCATTTTTATTAATTGCAAAAGTAGGACAAATTTTTTCACAAGGTCTGGAACATTCTGGGGGACAAATTTTGGGATCAAATTTTGCTTTTCGAAAATGAATATCTTTACCATCGCTAATACTTATCATTAAACCCGGATTTTTACCAAAGACTTTTTTTGACCAATTGATGCCATTTCGTGCTGCTTCAACGACTGAGGGATCAGCTGCTACATCTATATAATCAACTCCAGCGGCTGAATAAATCGCACAAAGATCTTCAATAGAGACAATATCTTCATTACTTGCCCCACAGATAAGTTTTACCCATCGATCTGATTTAATGTGATTGCTTATAAAAGTATCCAAATTTAGAAATCATTTTTAATATATTTCTGTAGAGATTCCCATTTAAGTTTTCTAGAACCTCCCATTTCAATCACAATTTTTAATTCTTCATTTTCTTGCGATATTTGTATCAAACGTTCTAATTCAGATTGAGATAGAACCTGGCCTTCAAGAAGCCAAAGGAGTTTTTTCTTGTCGTTTTCATTAAACAGCTCCGCAGCTTGAGGTATTACCTGTTGAACTTCCCCGAGTGCTCCATTCCTTCCTATGTTTTGATGTCCTAGATGAGGTGGTCTTATCCCATGTAATTTAAATAAGAAGACTTCAGGATCTCCCAAGCCTCTTGCAGACGTAATATATGTTTTAAAGCCTCGAGCCCTCATTCTTCTTAGGAGTCTAGTTTCTGATCCTCCTTCCAGTGGTGCAAACATAGCTAGTGCTCCATGTTGCAATAAATCATGATAAAATTTCTGTCCTGAGAGAAGTAAAGGCATTCAAAAAAACTTTCAACTTATATTTATATGATATTTCATTTTATGGAACTTGATGCTGTACAATAATAAATCGGTGGATTTTTATGCTCGAACACTAGCCGAGCCTCTATTTCAATTCCACACTTTTAGCGTTTGCGCTGAAAGTTTTGGTAAGGTGAAAACCTTATGAGAAACTATCTACAAAAAACAGATAAGTCTCAGCCACTAATATTAGTTTTTAAATTTGACTTGTACCTTTAATTTTAGAGGTTAGTAGATATTAAAAATTAAATACTAGGCTAGTTTTACTAAACATTTATGTCAGTTGGAATTCTAGGAAAAAAATTGGGTATGTCCCAATTATTTGATGAAAATGGGAATGCTGTGCCTGTAACACTTATTCAGGCTGGTCCTTGTAGAGTCACTCAATTAAAAACATCTGCAATGGATGGATATACTGCAGTACAAATTGGTTACGGCTCAACCAAAAATAAGCTTTTAAATAAACCACAAAAAGGTCATTTATCTAAATCTGGTTCAGAATTATTGAAATATCTGAAAGAATATAGAGTAAAAGAGACATCTCAATATGAATTAGGTAGTGAAATCACAGTAAAAAACTTCGAGGTTGGTCAAAAAGTTGATATTAGCGGTAAATCTATGGGTAGAGGATTTGCTGGATATCAAAAGAGACATGGTTTTAGCAGAGGCCCGATGAGCCATGGATCAAAAAATCATAGGCAGCCTGGATCAACTGGAGCAGGAACAACACCTGGAAGAATTTATCCTGGGAAAAGGATGGCAGGAAGATACGGTGGAAAAAACATAACAACTAAAGGCTTATTAGTTGTTAAAGTAGATGATGCGAAAAATCTAATTATAGTTAAAGGATCAGTACCAGGAAAACCTGGTTCTTTACTAAATATCAAACCTAATAATAGGGTTGGAGATAAAGGAGGTATTAAATAATGGCTAATCTCGAAACCTTAAAGTGGGATGGGAAAAAAGGTAGCAAAGTATCACTTGATCTAAAAGTTGCTAAAGAATCATCTGCGGCCGATCTTATTCATCGAGCTGTTCTCAGGCAATTAGCAAATAAAAGACAAGGTACTGCTTCGACACTTACTAGATCTGAAGTAAGGGGGGGTGGAAGAAAACCTTATAAGCAAAAAGGGACAGGAAGAGCTAGACAAGGTTCTATAAGAACACCATTAAGACCAGGTGGAGGAATTATATTTGGGCCTAAGCCACGTTCATATAACCTCGATATGAATAGAAAAGAGAGAAGGTTAGCTCTTAGGACTGCTTTAATGTCAAGAATCTCAGATATTAAAACTGTTGATGATTTTGGTTCAAGTCTTAAAGAACCAAAAACAAAAGAGATAATAGAAGGTTTTATACGCTTAGGACTTGATAAAACACAAAAAATACTCGTTATATTAGATAATCCTTCATTAATAATCAAAAAGTCCATCAAAAATATCTCAAATACAAAGCTTATACTTGCTGATCAATTAAACGTTTTTGATATCTTAAATGCCAATCAAATTCTGATAGGAAAATCAGCAATTGAAAAAATTCAGGAGGTTTACGGCTCATGACAAAAAATTTTAATAACCGTTTAGCAGATGTTATTCGAAAGCCCTTAATAACAGAAAAAGCTACTAATGCACTTGATCTAAATCAATATACTTTTGAAGTTGATCATAGGGCAGCTAAACCAGATATTAAAGCTGCCGTAGAGTCTATGTTTAATGTTAAAGTTATTGGTGTTAATACAATGAACCCACCAAGAAGGACAAGAAGAGTCGGCAAATTTGCTGGCAAGAGGTCTCAAATTAAAAAGGCAATTGTTCGCCTTGCTGAAGGTGACAAAATTCAGCTATTCCCTGAGTCATAAGGAGATTTAAAATGGCAATTCGTAAATTCAGACCTTATACCCCTGGAACACGACAGAGAGTCGTGACAGATTTTAGTGAAATAACAAGTAATAAACCAGAAAAATCTCTATTAGTTTCAAAACATAGATTAAAGGGAAGAAATAATAGAGGTGTTATAACTTGCAGACATAGAGGAGGAGGCCATAAAAGGTTATATCGAATAGTAGATTTTCGAAGAGATAAAAAAGATATAAGTGCAAAGGTAGCTGCAATTCATTATGATCCCCATAGAAATGCAAGACTTGCTTTATTATTTTATGAGGATGGAGAGAAAAGATATATTATCGCCCCTTCAGGTATAAAAGTTGGTCAGAAAGTAATTTCTGGCGATTCAGTACCTATTGAAAATGGTAATGCTATGCCACTATCCTTCATGCCTTTAGGATCAAATGTTCATTGTGTTGAATTATATGCTGGCAGAGGAGCTCAAATGGTTAGATCTGCAGGTGCTAGTGCTCAAGTAATGGCTAAGGAAGGAGATTATGTTGCTCTTAAGCTTCCTTCGACTGAAGTCAGACTGGTTAGGAAGGAATGTTATGCAACTCTGGGAGAAGTCGGTAATGCAGAAATAAGAAATACAAGTTTAGGTAAAGCTGGTAGAAAAAGATGGCTCGGTAGGAGGCCTCAAGTTAGAGGTAGTGTTATGAATCCCTGTGATCATCCTCACGGAGGAGGAGAGGGAAAAGCTCCTGTTGGAAGAGCTGGTCCTGTTACACCTTGGGGAAAACCTGCACTCGGTTTGAAAACTCGCAAGAAGAATAAACCAAGTAATAAATTAGTTGTTAGAAAAAGACGTCGTGTTTCTAAGAGGAGTCGCGGAGGTCGAGATTCATGATCATTTACTTGTATACTTTGATTTTTTAATTATGGGACGCTCACTTAAAAAAGGACCTTTTATCGCAGATAGTTTGTTGAAAAAGGTCGAAAAACAAAATAACGATAACGATAAGTCAGTTATCAAAACATGGTCTAGGTCTTCAACGATTCTTCCGGTTATGATTGGTCATACTATTGCAGTTCATAATGGTAAAGCACATATCCCGGTCTTTATCACTGAACAAATGGTAGGTCATAAGCTAGGTGAATTTGCTCCAACAAGGACTTATAGAGGCCATATTAGAGATAAAAAGGGAGCAAGATAATGACAACCACATCAGAAACAATTAAAAAAGCCGTTGCTCATGGCAATTATATTCGGGGTTCTGCTTCTAAGGTTAGAAGGGTCTTAGATCAGATAAGAGGTAAATCTTACAGGGATGCTCTCATTATGCTTGAATTTATGCCTTATAGATCTACTGAACCTATAACAAAAGTATTAAGATCTGCTGTAGCTAATGCTGAACATAATTTAGGAATGGATCCCTCAACTTTGATTATTTCATCAGCATCAGCCAATATGGGACCTGTCATGAAAAGATACAGACCAAGGGCACAAGGTAGGGCATTTGCTATTAAAAAACAAACTTGCCATATCAGTATTTCAGTCCAACCTCAATCCAATCAAACTAATTCGGAGGAACAAAGCTAATGGGACACAAGATAAATCCTTCAGGATTAAGATTAGGAATTACACAAGAACATCGTTCCAAATGGTTTGCCTCGCCTAAAACTTATCCAATTCTTCTTCAAGAAGATAGTAAAATTAGAACCTTTATTCAAAAGAAATATGGGTCTGCTGGTATAAGTGATATCTTAATAGCTAGGAAAGCTGATCAATTAGAACTCGAGTTGAAGACAGCACGACCTGGAGTAATTGTTGGGAGACAAGGAAGTGGGATAGAGGAGTTAAGATCTGGAATCCAAAAGACTATTGGTGATAAAAACAGACAAGTAAGAATCAATGTTGTTGAGGTTGAAAGGGTAGATGCAGACGCATTTTTACTTGCAGAGTATATTTCTCAACAACTTGAAAAAAGAGTTGCTTTTAGAAGAACTATTAGAATGGCTCTTCAAAGGGCTCAAAGAGCTGGTGTCTTAGGCTTGAAAATACAAGTCGGAGGAAGATTAAATGGTGCGGAAATTGCAAGAACAGAATGGACAAGAGAAGGTCGTGTCCCACTTCATACTCTTAGAGCTGAAATTGATTATGCAACACGTGAAGCCAACACAACTTATGGTGTTTTAGGTATTAAAGTATGGGTCTTCAAGGGAGAAGTTCTTTCTAAAGAAGAACAAAATATACCTGTTGGAGGTAATCCAAAAAGGAAAGGTGGAAGATCCCCTCAGCAATTTGAGGATCGTTCTAATGAGAATTCATAGGAGGTTTTACAATGCTTAGTCCCAAAAGAACTAAATTCCGCAAACAACACAGAGGCAGAATGAAAGGAATTGCAACACGTGGTAATACGATTGCTTTTGGCCAATTTGCTTTACAGGCACAAGATTGCGGATGGGTCACATCTCGTCAGATTGAAGCTAGTAGACGTGCAATGACTAGATATGTCAAAAGGGGTGGGAAGATATGGATACGTATTTTCCCAGATAAACCTGTAACAATGAGGCCTGCCGAAACAAGAATGGGTTCTGGTAAAGGTAATCCAGAATTTTGGGTAGCTGTTGTAAAGCCTGGTAGGATTTTATTTGAAATGGGTGGTGAAGAGATTACGGAAGAAATTGCTAGGGAGGCTATGCGTCTGGCACAATATAAATTACCTGTAAAAACTAAATTTATAACTACTGAAGAAGAGGAGAAAGCGGAAGTTTCAACTATTGCAAATAAGGAGGTTAAATCATGAAAAGTTTAGATAAACTTGAAGAATTTAAGAATTTAAATGATTCTGAGATTCAAGTCGAAATCGAAAAGCTTCGTAAAGAATTATTTGATTTAAGATTTAAGCAAGCAACAAGGCAACTTAATGAGACGCATAAATTTAAATTAATTAAGAAGCAAATTGCTCAATTATTAACCTTAAATAAAAATCCAAAACAAAATCAAACATCTACTAATTAATTAAAACTATGGCACTAAAAGAAAGAGTTGGAACTGTCGTAAGCGATAAAATGGATAAAACCGTTGTCGTTGCAGTTATTAATAGGTATCCACATCCTACCTATAAAAAAATTGTAAGTAGAACAACTCGCTATAAAGCCCATGATCCAGATAATAATTGTGTTACTGGCGATAGGGTTAGAATTAAAGAAACTAGACCACTCAGTGCTCATAAAAGATGGGCTATTGAAGAGATTCTTAATAAGTCAATTAATGATAAGGAGGATAAAAAATGATACAACAAGAGAGTTATCTAACAGTAGCTGACAACAGTGGAGCAAAAAGACTTCAATGTATAAGAGTTTTAGGCTCTAACAGAAGATATGCTCATGTAGGAGATGTTATCGTTGCTTCAGTTAAAGACGCCCTTCCCAATATGGGTGTAAAGAAATCTGATGTAGTTCAAGCAGTTATCGTAAGAACTAAAGCTACATTAAGAAGAAATACAGGTAATTCAATAAGATTTGATGATAATGCTGCTGTTTTAATAAATGAAGATAAGAATCCAAAAGGTACTAGAGTCTTTGGTCCTGTTGCGAGAGAATTAAGAGAACGTAATTTTACCAAAATTGTTTCATTAGCTCCGGAGGTGATTTAAATGTTAGATGCTTTTAAAAAAATTAAAAATGTAAAGAGAATTAAAATGAGAATCAAAACAGGTGATTTAGTAAAAGTCATTAATGGAAAAGATAAAGGTAAAACCGGTGAAGTCTTAAAAACAATGCCTATTGAAAATAGATTAGTCATTAAGGGAATTAATCTAAGAACAAAGCATGAAAAACCAACTCAAGAAGGAGAAAATGGCAGGATTATTACAGAAGAGGCATCAATTCATGCTTCTAACGTAATGTTTTTCTCAAAGGATAAAAATATTACCAGTAAAATTGAATATTTTATAGATAAAGATGGAGTAAAGAAAAGGAGATTGAAAAAAACTGGTGAATTAATTGATTAATTTTTTCA
>CETG01172731.1_pt1 | contig 15058 bp, 9 predicted proteins | sample 361471 | NCBI WGS metagenome assembly CETG01 (sample SAMEA2622696, study PRJEB7988) | marine metagenome | isolation source: saline water (ENVO:00002010), including | reverse complement strand
CTACCACCTAGTTTAGGTTCAGGTACTAATAGTGGTGGTACAAGTTTTGCATTGCAAGGTGGAGAGACTGTAATAGGTTTCTTCCTCGATGGTGAGGATATGCAGCAACCCATCGTACTTGGGTCGTTGCATAGTGCTGATTTCATACCAGCAGAAGGTGTGAAAGCATGGAATAAAGTTATCTCTGATGAATCATCAGGATTTAAACCTATTGCTTTCAATAACAATCTGAAGTTTGGTATGCATACATCACCAGTAGCTGCTGGTAAGATTCATAAAGCAGGTGTTATACCTGATGAAAACAATGAAGTACGTGATGACGACAGGAAGCCTTTAAAGTCAAAGATAACAGTATTAAATGATGAAGTACGATTGATACGTAAAGCAAAAGCATGCACAGGTTCTGCTGGCTTTATGAGTGATGTTGCTAAAGCATTAGCATCATTTACTGAAATCGTAGGTGGTCTCCAGAAAACTGTTGATGGATTCATCGATCCTATCCTCAATCAGATCTATGATATTAAGAACCTAGTTAAGCGAATTAGTAAACTGATATCCAGACAGTTTGCAAAATTAATTCGCTTGGCTCGGAAGTTTATGTTCGAGAAGATCTACAAGTTAGTCGAACAGGCACTAGGTTTCTTACTACCAGAGAACTTACTAAAGGATATCGCTATCAAAAAAAGTATCGATGGAATCTATTGTGTCATTGAGAATATTATTAAGGGATTAGGTAATTTTATATCTGATTTCCTTATGGGGTTGATTGGTAAGGTCGTAAATCTTCCTCTTTGTGCTGCTGAACAGGCAATCGCTGGTCTTATGTCTAACTTGACTAATAAGATCGAAGGTCTTATCGGACCATCACTAAACGGTATCATGGGCATACTTGGTCCGATTGGTTCATTCATGGGATTTATGAACAAAGCGATGGGTTATGCTCAGATGGGTCTTAACTTCTTATCATGTCAAGGTCAAGAGTGTGATACAGAACCTTATGATTGGGCTGCTAATTTCGGACCTAGCAAGAAGAGCATGGTTGACTTCCAAAGAGCAATCAATATATCATCACAGTTTAGTAAGTTAGATCTGGGTGGTAAGATAGAGGACTTTGTTGATGGTATATTCCCCCAAGGTGGTACTGGATCAGAAGATGTGGCTGCTCTGGTTGGTGACTGTCCCACTGATGCTAAGTTATGTGGTCCGCCTAAGATAGAAATATTTGGTGGTGGAGGAGTAGGAGCAGCAGCAAATGCTGTCATCAACTCTATTGGTCAGGTGGTTGGTGTTAATATGAAGAGTCTTGGTATTGGTTATAAGAACACACCTTTTGTTACTATAATTGATAATTGTGATAATGGTAGGGGTGCTACTGCACGGGCAGTTGTAGAAGACGAGCAGGTTGTTGATATTATCATAGAATTACCTGGTGGTGGATACTTAGGTCCTGATGATTCAACAGGAACTGATGAAGGTACTGAGGTTGTAGGTACAGTAGATGATGGTGATATTATTAACACTGGTGTAGGTTATACTGAAGATGATACTATAACCACTGGTAATGGTGATACATTTAAACCTATTGTGGACGATGATGGACGTATCATTTCTATGGAAAATTTAGTCAGAATACCTGGTGTAACTGACTTCCCAACATTTACAATAAATAGCGATACTGGTTATGGTGCTATTATTCAGCCCATAGTTAAGTTTACTGAACCTGATAAGGATTTGATTATCCCAGAAGGTACTAAAGTCCTAACTGTAATTGATTGTGTCTAAAAAAATATCTCCACCATTAATCTTCAATAACCCCGAAGATGGTACTTTAATTATTGGTGCAGAAAGTTCAGCAGTATTAAGAACTAGACAGGTTCAGTTAGCTGCTGGTTCTGGATCAAACATACGTTTGTTTGAAGATGGTGGATGGGAGGTTAAAGCACAACCCAATACTAAGGGTTCAAATATTATACAGAAAGGAGATGGACCCCTTAATATTGAGTCTGAAGGTGACCTTAACATAGATTGTAAGGGTACATTATCCATTACAGCAGACAAAGTAATCTTTGATTGTGATGATTTTATTACTCAAGCATCGAATGATGTAAGAATAGAGGCAGATAATAATACTACTATACTAGGTACTAACATAGTAATTAAAGCAAATCAGAATGTTTTGACATCTTCTGATGGTTGGAACATCATATCAGGTAACCCAGTATTCATACATGAAAAGAAAAGTAAGTTGATACCAACGGGTGTGGGTGATGTTATAGATATGTTATTGGATCAAATTGTTCTAGGAGTATAACATGGCAATCGCAGGTGAGTTAGGAGCATCAAAACTTTATATTGGACCAGAACTGCCTATTAGGAAGGATCAGTCGCTTCTTACTTTAAACAGTTTAGATCCTTTTGCTGGTACACTATCATGTGTTGGTCCTGCTTTCTTTGGAGCACCAACTAATGTAGGTTTTGCAAGGGCAGTTGTTAATATCGGACCTAATATTCCTGGCATTACAGGTGGTTTTGTATCTGGTATACCATTACTAGCATTAGATGTTACTGGTGGAACCCATCACTATGGGTGGATGAATAACTTTGCTATTAGTAACTTCTTCAGTATATCTAACACTATAGGTGTTAATAATAGGATAGGTGCTAACAACGACATTGGCTTTTTGAACAGATTAGGGTATAATACTGGTATTGGCGGTGAGTCGAATGCTCAACCTGTACAGGGTGATTTCTGTCCAGCGAAGAAGTCGGCTGCACCAGTTTATCGACATTATGGAATGATCATGGCTGATGAGGTGATGACCAGTTCTGGTAGGACTCTTTCTACCAGAAAAGGTTTTGATATTAAACATCCTAATAAGGAAGGACATAGACTGAGACACATTTGTGTTGAAGGTCCTGAGGCAGCAGTCTATGTACGTGGTACAGTAACTAAAGATGGTATCATAGAACTACCAGATTACTGGAAAGGTCTTATTAAGAAAGAGACTATCACAGTGACACTAACACCTATAGGTGTTTATCAAGAATTATTTGTTGACAGAATAGAATGGGGGCAAAGAGTCTTCATCAAGAATAATGCTGGTGGTGCTATCAATGCATACTATCAGGTATGGGCAGATAGAGTTGGTCCTGAGTTGCACGTAGAATACGAAGGAAAATCAGCAGCAGATTATCCTGATGACCAGTCAGAATATAGTATTGCTGGATATCATTACGATGTCAAGGAATAGACAGGTAGCACCCCCTGTGGTATAATACATACTGTAGTCTCAGTTTTTTTATGATTGACGAGTGCGTTAGTTTGATCGAAGTGGATGTCATGAACAAGACTTACTGCATCTATGGTGAAGATGGGTCTGTTAATGAAGTGCTTTGTGACACAATAGATCAGTTCCTAAATGTCTTAGATCTTGTCAGGAGTAATTCTGATAGAACTGAGGTTGTTTATCTATCCGATGGCAGCGATTAGATGTCCTATGTGTGGGCATTTATGCAATAATCGGATAGAATTTGGTTCCCACATCAAACGATGTAAAAAAGCAAATTCTAAATTTAATTTCAACCCTAAAAGAAAATCGAAACCTAAGAAAAAAAGATGATGAATCCTTCAGATGTTAATGATCCAGATTTTATATCTGAAAATGTTTTTAGGATTGCTATGCTTAATGCTGATGGTGACCACTGTTGGTTAACTGATCACAATAAGACACCAAAAATTAATACCTTTAAGTATAGTAAGAAAATTAAGTTTCTAGCAAATGCATATCCTACTCATACACATACTTGGAGCACTGAACGTAGAGCAAACAATGCTATAGCAAGTATACCATTCACTAAGATTAGAAATAAGTTATTTACTGTAGAGTCAAGACCTGACAAGATAGTAGATAGAATATTCTATAGGTTTGCTGTTAGAGATGAAGGTAAACCACTGATGTGGTTACGTGAGGATGAGTCTTGGGATCAATTAATATGGGATGATACGGTCTTAATAGACGACATCCTAGACGCTTTTGACTTTATGGATACCTTTACTCAAAGGCAAAAGGATTATATTAAGTTGGTTAAGTGTTATGATTACGGACCACCAGACTGGGCTTGGGATTATGAATTCGTAGTCCGTAGGAGTTGTATATATTGTAAGACTGAATTTACTCCTTAATATACTCAGCGTAATCAGGGTCTTCTAGTGCTTCTATTAGACCTTCTTTTTTGGTTATTTGATCATCAATCATTTCCATAGAGTTAGTCATACCATACTTACGTAGTTCATATCTTGCTCTTTCTTCCTTAATAATATTGACATGCTCTATTACAGCATCACGTTCTGCACGTAATGCTGGTAGTTTTGCATACTCAGCATCAATAGTCGCTTGGGTTGTATCACAGTTATTTCCATCACTACCGTCTACAAACTCTAAGTAACTACCAACTAGAACTGTTGCTATACCAGTATATGTACCAATACCACTATTAGTACCGTCTAGTACTGTAATAGTTTTAGCAAAGGGATCTTCACCACTGAACGCCCACTGATGTAGTTGCACCTGATCGTATGCAATTTCTCTACTAAGAGCTGCTGGATCTCCATCCTCATCTACACCAGCAAGGACAGGTTCACTGTCAACTAAGGAACAGTCACTTGCTGCCGTTGCAGTATCTAATATGTTTTGTAGGACTGCATTTATACTGTTATTGACATCATTTATCTTATCATCCAGACCTTCTACTGCTGGTTGGTATCTGTCTATCATTTCATCACAACCTTCGATGACTGTGACTAATTCATTATTGTGATCACCTGAGAATATCTTTACACCGTCAAGTGTCTTTTGTATATCTTCTCTTTGCTGTTTATCTTGTTTGATTTCACGAGCATAAGACGCAATCAAGTATTGGGTTTTAGGACCAACTGCCATGGTATAAATAAGTTGAAGAGTAGGTGTCAGTATTTATTAGGCTATGCCGTTAAGCAGATTGGAAAATTTCCTGAAGAACGTTCAGGGCAATGTCATATACGTAAACCCAGAAGAACTGGATGCAACGGATGATATTGGAAATACTGGTAACTCAAGAGCCAGACCTTTTAAGACTATTCAACGTGCGTTGATTGAGTCTGCTAGATTCTCGTACCAGATTGGAAAGGATAATGATAAGTTTGATAAGACTACTATACTTGTAAGTCCAGGTACACATTATATTGACAACAGACCAGGATATAGTATAAACACAGACGGTGACTTGTTTGATGTTAACGGCACATCAGTACAGATAGATCAGTTCAGTGTCGGTACTAACTTTAATATACATGACCCTAACAACGAATTATATAAGTTTAATAGTATCCATGGTGGTGTTATCATGCCACGTGGTACATCAGTTGTTGGACAAGACTTAAGAAAGACTAAGATAAGACCAAAGTATATACCAGACCCACATAACGATAACCTACCTAGAACTTCTATCTTTAAAGTAACTGGTTCATGCTGGTTCTTTGGATTCTCATTCTTTGATGGTGATGCACAAGATAGAACCTTTAAAGATTATACTAAGAGTGTATACACACCAACATATTCACACCATAAACTAACTTGTTTTGAGTTTGCTGATGGTGTTAACAATGTCGGTGATGGTAACCTTGCCACCACTGACCTTGACATGTACTATAACAAGTTAACGCTTGGTTATGGTACTAACAGTGGTAGAGCATTACCTAACTATCCAGCTAACAACGACTTTGAGACACAGATTGACGAGACCCGTATTGTTGGTGCTATCAGTCAGTTAGGTGCTATTTCTATCAAGGACATATATTCTGGTAGAAATACAAGTGACACTACTGCTACTCCAGTTGTTACTGTTGTCACTAAGTCTGACCATAGGCTTAATGTAGATACACCTATCCTTATCACTGGTGTTGATAACCCTGAGTATGATGGTAGTTACATGGTAACTGGTATTGTTAATGATACTACATTTACCTATGCATTACCTACAACTCCTACATCAACAGCAACACCGTTGTTGGTTAACAAGGAACCATTTGTAACTATTGAGTCTGATACAGTTACATCATCCTCACCATATATCTTTAACTGTTCTATTAGATCAGTGTTTGGTATGAATGGTATGGATTGTGATGGTGACAAAGCCACTGGTTTCAAATCAATGGTTACCGCACAGTTTACTGGTATAGCATTGAACAAAGATGATAATGCTTATGTTTTATATAATGAGGAGACAGGTATATGGGAAGATCAAGCAACACTAGGTTCATCTGTATCACTACACACTAACAGTAGAGCAAGACATAAACCTGATTGGGAGAACTTCCATGTTAGGGTGTCAAGTAACTCTATCATACAGGCGGTATCTGTTTTCGCTATTGGTTATGCTAAACACTTTGTTGCAGACAAGGGTGGTGATATGTCTATCACCAACAGTAACAGTAACTTTGGTGCTAGGGCATTAGAAGCTGATAAGTATAGATTTGAGGCGTTTGGTAAAGATGATGCAGGTTATATCACAGAAATTATTCCGCCACAAAAAAACACTAGGGGTGAAACAAGATATAACTGGGTTCCAGTTGATGTAGACAACACAGATAACCTATTCACAGGTACAGATCTACCGACTGGTGTAGCTGCTACTGATACTAAACTGTTACTACATGGTTATACTCAGAAGGATGCCTTACCACCATTTGTAACCAATGGTTATAATATTGGTAACAAAGATAATGAAATAGTATATGCAAACATAGAGAATGCGATATATGCATCTCCTATTCTTATGCCAGTACCCCAGTCAGATCCTGACGAAAGGGTAGTTGCTAAGAAGGAGGCTGAGGTTCTCAGGCAGAATGGTATAAACCAGATTACAGGATCACGGTTTACATTAAGAGAAAATCATAAGTTCTTACAGGGTGAGTCTGTCAGGATATATTCTGAAGATGGTTCATTACCTGATGGTATAGAGTATGACAGAATGTATTATGTGATTCCAGTTGAAGGAGCACCTGATGAGATTGATATTGCTACAACATTTAATAATGCTCTTGCTGGTACTGAAGGTAGACTTCTTGGTATAAACAACCTAGGTGGTAGTTTAAGGATAGTATCTACAGTTGAGGATAAGGAGCCAGGGCAACCAGGTCATCCAATTCAGTATGACGAAAAACTTGGATTCTGGTATGTTAACGTAGGTGCTGGTAATACTATAAGTACTGGTATTAATACTAACACTGCTACTATATCACCTAAGACACAATCACTATTCATATTCAGAAAACCAGACCAGAGAACTGCTGAAGATAAAACTTATAGAGTTAGATATGTTATACCTGATACAGCAACACTAGCTGCAGCTCCTAACAATGGATTCTCTATTGAGGAGTCATCTTCTGTCATTGATGATGATAATTATGCTTCAGTTAATGAAACACTTACAAGTGTTAATAACTTAAGAACCAATACTAATATAGTTGATGCTACATGGGCTGGTAATGTTGCTATTATTACTGCACAGAACCCACATAGACTGAATGTTGGTAATATTGTTGAAGTTACTAGGTTGAAGTCTGATGGTAATGCTAATGGTTTAGATAATTTAGGATTTAATGGAATATACAGTGTTCTTGCTATTACTGATAGTAAGACATTCTCTGTTGGACTAAACACAAACCCAGGCAGCATCAGTACAATATCTAATGCTGGTATACCTTATACAGTACATGATGCTACTGTCATTGGTAGTGGTAGAACTGATAGTCCATACTTTGTTAAGAGAACCTTCGGTCCTTCTTATCAGATATATGCTAACACACCTGTTCAAGAATATAAGAAGGACGTACAGGATGGTGTCTATGACTTATCATTCTTATCTTATCATAGCACTCCAGAGGTAGCACCTTTCAATACTGAAGACCATTCATTTGCACAGGATTACCGTAACGTAGTACCTAAAGTAAGTATTGATAACCCAGTTGATGATCCTATTGCTGCTAAGACTTATGCTGTAAGAGATGATATTGGTGATGTTAATACAAGTGACCCAGCCAGGTCACTAACCAAGGAATCATTAGACTCTATGATTGAGTCTATGGGTATTGGTATAGGTATTACTTCTGCTGAAGTTAATGGTAACATACTGACTGTTCATACTGCTACTGAGCACGGATTGAATGGTGTTAAGGGATTTACTATAACATCAGCAGGTACGAACTATGGTACTCAGTCAGGTGGCATCGAGAAATTCTACAGTGCCCGCTTAGTCGGAGGTGCTGGTAAAGGTGCTACTGCTGATGTTACTATACTCACAACTGGTGTTGTAGGAGGTCTTACTATAAGTGATCCTGGTTCAGGATATAACGTAGGAGATTTGCTCACTGTGTTTGGGGTCCCCAAACATAGTCTAAGTGGTAGTGACTGTACTATAACAGTAAGCGAGATCAAAAATAATACTGGTGATGCTATAGAAGTTGTTGGTGTATCAAGTACAAACTATAACGGATTGTTCCGTATTCAAAGCGTTCCATCTTCAAGGTCTATCAACTATGTTGGTGACGGGCTGGATGCTGTACCGTTTGGACAAGGTACAGGATATGTGTATCATGTTGGTGTAAGTACTGGTGTTGGTATTGTAACTCATAATCCACAGTCAGGTATCGCTACTATTACCACATACGGTGACATTGGATGGAGGATTGGTGACACAATTAAGATTGAAGGTTACCAAGAGTTCGCATCTGTTTATAACGGTGTTCATTATGTTACTGACAAGATTGATGCTACTACCTACAAGGTTAACATAGGTATCACATCTAATGCACCAGCAGCACCAGTGGGAGTTGCTACTGCTTACGGCACAGGTTTCAGTGTAAGGTCATCTAATCGTGGAGTACCAATATACGGTGGTCATACTACCAACTTGGCATCAGGTATTGGTACTGCTGACGCTACTGCAACACTAGACGACAGTGCAGGTCTGAAGCGAGGAGATTATCTACTGATTGAAGATGAGATAGTCAGAGTATCTAATGAATCTAATGGATTACTCAGAGGATTACTTGGAACTAATGCTGTCGAACATGCTGATAATGCTCCAGTACGTAGAATTAAAGTCTTACCAGTAGAAGGAAGACGTTACAGTATACTGAGAGCATCAGGTCATACATTTGAATACGTAGGTTTCGGACCAGGTAACTATTCAACTGCGATGCCACAGACTCAGGATAGAGTACTGGCAACTAAGGAACAGTTACTATCACAGTCAAGACAGACACGTGGTGGATTTGTTATCTACACTGGTATGAATGACAGTGGAGACTTCTACATTGGTAAACTTAAGTTCGAGGCATCAGGTGGTACTCTAACTGAGGTTGATAATATTGGTGATGGTGAAGGTGGTAAGAACTTCAAGTTACCTAACTCGGCACAGTTTGATGATCTGACTGTTATTGATAACTTCTATAGTCTTGGTAATACTGAGATCATTGACCTAACCTTAACTGGAAACAGAGCAGGTACAATCAATAAGTCTATTCACTTTGGTATCTGGGATAGTGGTACTGGCATCTATCCTAATAATAATACTGACAATGTATTATTCCAGACTGAGTTTAAACGTGGAGGTTACATTGGTTGGGTTAAGACTAAGACATCAGGTGATGAGCAATGGCAAGTATGGGGTCCTATCTCTAGGGATAAAAACAAAGAGCATTACTCATTCGATCAATTAGCACTTGGTAGGAACAAGGCAAATAGTAATAAGGTACTACACACTGAGGGTGATGTTAAGTTTGAAAGTGCTGTTGAACACATTGGTGATTATGAACAAACTGGAGATTACGAAAGGACTGGTGACCTAACTAATACTGGTAACGTTACGATAACGGGAACACTCAACGGACAGGGTGCGGTGGACTTCGATGACACCCTGAATGTTGATGGTAACGTTACCTTTAATGGGAACACCACTATTGGTAACTCCTCTAGTGATACTCTTACTGTAACAGCAGAATCTGTATTCAATGGAGCTGCTGACTTTAACGATGGTATAACTACCAACGAAATTACAGTAGAGAATCTAACTAACGGCAGACTAGCGTTAGTTGGTGTTGATGGTAAGTTAATTGATAGTACTGCTTTCACATACAGTGGAAGTAATCTAGTAGTAACAGGTGACATCACTGCTTTCGCAACATCTGACGAAAGACTTAAGGATCATGTACATCCTATCGAGGATCCACTTGATAAGATACTCAAGATCAGTGGTAACACATTTGAATGGAATGACAAGTCAGGTAAGACAGGTCGTGACGTTGGTGTATTAGCACAGGAGATTGAGGAGGTAATACCTGAAGTTGTAACAACTAGAGACACAGGTTACAAGGCAGTTAGATATGAGAAGTTAGTTCCACTACTCATTGAGGCAGTTAAGGAACTTACATTAGAACTGAATGAATTGAAAGCAACAGTTTCAGAACTACAGGAGGACTAATGGCACTTCAGTCGTCAGGTGTACAGATATCTGCATCAGATATAAGAACTGAGTTCGGACCTAGTGCAGACTCAGGAGCATTTGGTTTTCCATCTGCTAATACTGCTGTCTCACTAGGTAACTATAGAGTAAGTAAGAGTTATGGTGGTATGACTTCCATGCCACTAGATCAGGGTGTTCCTCAAGCAGGTGCAATCAGATTCTCTGACTTTTATGCAAAGAGACTTAATATTATATCAGATCTATGGCGACCAATAAATAATAATACGACTAGGCGAAGTGGAAGATCCCAGTATGATTCTGGGCAAGTTGATGTTTTAGGTTGGAGATCGAAACCTTCATCCAGTGCTGGATGTAAGGTCTTTATACATGTAAATCAAACTATAGGATCCGCTAGTGGCGGTGATTGTACATGTGCAGTACGTACTGGAAATTGGGAGAGTGATACTAGATTAGAAACTAACATCGGATCAGGGGGTAGAATCTTTGGTGCTGGTGGACGTGGTGGAAATGGTGGAATTCCAGGTGGCGTAGGAGGTGATGGTACTTCAGGACTCGGTGTCGAGTATGACCCATCTGCTGTTGTTAACAATGGTTACATTCAAGCTGGCTACGGAGGTGGCGGTGGAGGAGGTCGTTCAGCCGTTGACCCATCCGACAAAAATGATTATGACCCCACTGCTGGAGGAGGCGGTGGAGGAGGTGGTGCTGGATTCCCGATTGGACAGGGTGGTTCAGGCGGTGGAGGTACATTCTCAGGAGCGAACGGCAATAACTCATCGCAGACGACTGCTGGATTAGGTGGTGCTGGAGGATCAGGTGATGGCACAGATGCTGGAGATGGTGGACGTGGTGGAGATCCTAGTGCTGCACCACAAAGAGGAGGAGATGGTAATGAATCTTATGGTGGAGCATGGGAGACAGTAGGTGGTAATCCTGGATTAAGTGGTGATGCTGTTAGAATAGTAACAGGAACTGCTGGTACTCCAGATACAGAAAGCACAGAAGTATTTTCATGGACAAGAACTCAAACAGATCAATATGCATTTGCATTCTTTATTAAGTCAGGTAATGACACAGGACCTGATAACTTTACACTTGGTATTCAATCAGGTGAATCACCTACAGTAGGTACTATAGATGCAAACTTTAGGTTAACACCATCTGCATTTGGTCCTTTCTCATCTGGTTATCCTGATCCAATAGAAGGTCAAGCAACAAATGATACTCATGTTAAACTTGATTTAACTGGTACTGGTACTGCTACTATTAACTTTGCATGGACATGGGATGATCAAGTAAATCAGGATGGTAGAGCATGTGACTTTGTAGAAGTTTTCTTAACAGCACCTACGGGTGGTAGTATATCTTCCACTTATGAGAAGTTTGAGATGATATGGAACCAAGAAACTGGTAGTTCTAACGCTAGTGTGACAGTTGTGAAACCTAACGCTGGTACACATGAGATGACAGTTAAGTTAACTGGTACATATCATACATTTGATGAAGATGATGATGGATTTACTGACACACCAGATGAGTATGATAATCAGACAGATCCTAATGATCCTAACTCATGGACACCAGGTCAGTTATATAATGAGGATGATGAACCCGAAGGTACATATAAGTCTGAAAGATATCTCCATGGTATTCTTACTGGTGTACCAGCTGGGCTGGCTGATACAAAGACGTTAGGTATACATGATATGGATGGTGATGATAACAACGCTGCCTTAACAGTAAGTGTTGTTAATACAACTACACCAGGTGTGGGTGATATGAGTGGTACTGTATCTGCTACAGTTGCACCTAGTGTCGTATATGTTGGACAGGCTGGTAATTCAACTGGATTCTCAGTTAATCCTACTAACCCACGTCAATTACTAATTCAAGGACAAGGAACTGGAGCTAGTAATGATGACCTAGTAGTTAATGTTACTTCTGGTACATTTGCAGAAGCTGGTACTCAAATTAGTTGGACTGCACCTTCTACAGGTCAGGGTACACCTTCAAGTGGTACTACTTCAGGGGTATCGGTAACCAATAATGGAACCATTGCAGGTGACATAGAATATGGTGTAAACGTCTGCTAAATATAACAAATTAAGGATTATCATGGGTAAAATGATTCCACCTAGCAGAAAGAGCTGCTATAATTTTAGGGTGGTCAAGATTAACAGAGTAGTTGATGGTGACACGATTGATGTGACGATTGACTTGGGATTTGACCTACTTAAGAAGGAACGTGTTAGAATAGCTGGTGTAGATACTCCAGAGAAACGTACAAGAGACAAGGAAGAAAAAGTACTTGGAATTGATGCGACTAACTGGATGAAAAGTAAACTAGAAGGAGCTATTAAAGGTGGAGAAGAACTCATTATTAGAACTGAACTTAAGGGTGGCGTTGGGAAGTATGGTAGGCTTCTTGGTTGGCTCTATATTAACGATGATATTGTTTCATTGAATGAGCAGATGATTAAGGAAGGATATGCTTGGGAATATGATGGGGGAACGAAGAAAAAGGATTTCGAGGAACTCAAAAAAATTCGCAGGGAATTTGGGAGCATAGAGGAAAATAATGAGTGGGATGCTACATAAATAATCGAATAAGGATAATGAGTTATGAAGATTAATTTTAAGATCATTGAGCATAATAATGTCAATGGTACTATTACAGTTAAAGTGTGTAGGAAACATTCTGCAAGAAGTATTGACTCGTACCCACCACATATAATTGAAACTAGAAACTTAGATTTTGGTGACTGGGATTCACTTGTGGCTAGTTTAGGAGCATATGCTGCTAGGGAAGCAAGGGTACAGGAGGAGAATGAGGACGTATTACCAGATAATATACCAAGTAGAATTGGTGATATGCATAAACATAGGGCTGTAAATAATGATTTCTCAGATTTATTGGGTATGGTTATTGGTTTTGATGAGAAGATATTAACACAGACAAATCATCCAATATATGAGGTTGAATTATAGTGGCACGTCTTACTACTAGAAAATGTGATGACTTTGTACTCTGTATAGCAACAGGTAAGCAAGGTTACAAATATGAGGAAGATCACCTATCACGTAGAAGTATATACAATTACTTTGTATATGGTTCAGGTGTTATAAATGGTGAATATGTACCTGAGAGGACATTGTATGATGTCAAATCTCATTTATACAGAAGGGTAGAATACATTGCACAGCAAGACTTCTACATGATAGCATTTAATGTATTCAATAAGGAAGATGCAGACAACTGGAATGGTGCTATCATAGATAGTTCATTCACATGTAATGCTAACAATTCTCATCTACTCTGCTTAGATGGTAACCCAGTAGTAAATGGTGTTGAGTTAAAGAGATACTCACACTCAAAACTAGAACGTGGTAAACATTATGACATAACAATGAATGGTGGTGTTCTAGCAATATTTGATAAATACAAGTAAAGATCAGGAGTGCTGATTTAAGATGGCATCTGTCAATAAGAACTTTAAAATTGAAAAAGGTCTGGATGTCGGTGATCAGGCTTTAACTGTAGATGGAACAACTGATAGAACGGGTGTTGGTAAGACTAACCCTTCTTATAACCTAGACGTTGCTGGCACTGCCAACTTTGATGGTGTGGTGGCAGCAGGTCAGATTGGTATTGGGACAACACAACCAGTCAAGGATGCTGAGTTTAGGGGAGATATAGCAGTATACGAGAAGTTATTTGATATTAACGATGAAAGTGGTATTAACAACCAAGCACTGATATCTGTTGATGGTCCCGCAGGTGCAGGTGTAAGTTGGACAACTCTAGCAGATATTGAAGTTAATGCGGCTGGTAGTACATTCCAAGTTCAGTATAGAAAAGAGAACGGTAAGTTTGGTGGTGCAGAGCATTTATATGCTAATGATGAGACTAACCGTATAGGTATTGGAATATCTACACCTGAGTACCTATTCCAAATTCAAAGACCTAGTGGACATCATAGTGACAATGGTTTTGTTCAGATAGGTGGTACATTCTTAGATAGTAATGCAAGTGTTGGTGCTGCTGGCTCTGTACTTGGTGTTAATGATGATGGAGAACTTAGATGGGTAGGTGCTGCTAGTTCAGAATTCAATATTATATTTGTATGCGAAGATGGTGATGATATTAACAGTGGTTATAATATAACTGAAGCGAAGAGAACTGTAGGTAGTGCTGCCACTGTATGTCGTGCAGGTATGACTATCAGGGTGACAACTGGTGTATATCCTGAGAATAACCCTATTGATCTACCTAGGAACGTATCAGTTGATGGTGACGATCTAAGAAACACACAGATTGTACCATTAAATGCTGGTAAAGACATGTTCCATGTTGATAATGGATGTCTAGTACAGAACTTATCATTTATTGGTGCTGCTAACACAGGTGCTATGGTGGCATTTACCCCTGGCAGACCTAACGAACATACTGGTGCAAGCATCAAAGCAGATGCAGTTGTGGTAGATAACTGGGGAGGTACTACTATAACTCCTACCAGTGCTAGTTACGACCAAG
>CETG01086002.1_pt1 | contig 15074 bp, 12 predicted proteins | sample 361471 | NCBI WGS metagenome assembly CETG01 (sample SAMEA2622696, study PRJEB7988) | marine metagenome | isolation source: saline water (ENVO:00002010), including | reverse complement strand
CGGGCCTCGGGCCAGCGCTGCAAGAGGTCGCCGAGCTGGCGTTGCAAGGTCGGTGAACTGCTGGCGCCGAGCAGCAGGTGCAGGCCACGGCCGCGCTGCTGATCGAGGCGCTCGGCGGCGCGGCTGGCCTCGTGCTGAAAGCTGTCCCAAGTGGTGTCGACACCCTTGAAGCGTGGCACCTGCGAGCGGTCCGGGTCATACAGCTGAAGAATCATCGCCTGGATGATGGCGGTACTGGCGCCGCCGCTGGCCGGGTGCTGCGGGTTGCCTTCGAGCTTGGTCGGACGGCCGACGTGGGTACGCCCGAGCACCGGCTGTGCGTAGCCGGCGAAGGCTACCGAACTGGCATACCACTGCGCCTCGCCGGGGATGAGTTTTTCCGGTTGGCGGACATAGGGCACACCCTTCTCCGGCTTGCCACAGCCGGCCAAGCCGGCCATTGCCAGCGAGGCGCCCATCACCTGGAGGAAGCGGCGACGGTCCATCTGCGGCGCAACCGAGGGAAACTCGGTCTCGACGAACTCGGCGAACGCCGGCTCGTCGGCCAACTGTTCGAGGCTGCGCCAGTAGCGCGGGCCGCGCTCGTTTTCCAGACGCGCACGGATGGCCGTCCAGTCGAGTGGTGTGCGGTGCTGCGGGTTGGCGTCGTCTCGAATGTCCATGGCTACCGGTGGCAGGTGTAGCAGTGGGTCAGGTCGCCCGCGGCGATGCGTCGCTTGCGCATCAGCGACTCACCGAGGGCGCGCCGGTCACCGGCGTAGTGCCAGCTCATGTCGGTCACTGCGGCGCGCGGTCGTAGCCGCGGCGCCGGGTCCTGATGACAGTCCAAGCACCAGCTCATGCTGAACGGCTCGGCCTTGCGCATCAGCGGCATGCTGTCGACCTGCCCATGGCATTCGGCGCAGCCGACGCCGGCGTTCACGTGCACACCGTGGTGGAAGAACACGTAGTCCGGGAGCTCGTTGACCCGGTTCCAGTGCAGCGGCTCGCCCTGCGCGAGGCTCTGGCGCACCGGCGCGAGCATCTCGGCGCCGGTCCACAACTGCGAATGACAGCTCATGCAGGTGTGCGTCGGTGGCAGGCCGGCCACGGCGCTCGTCTCGACATTGCCGTGGCAGTAGCGGCAATCGATCTGCAGCGCGCCGGCGTGGTGTTCGTGGCTGAAGGGCACAGGCTGATCCACCGTCAGCCCCACGCCGGTGACATAGGACGAACGCGACAGTATGACGAACGCGACGAAACCCCCGACCAGCCCCAGGAACAGCAGGAGCAGGACCAGGCGCAGCCACATGTCGGCAGAACGCGGGAAGAGCTGGGCCATCAGACGAACGGCATCCGGGTCGTTTGGTTTTTGTATCCGTCTGTTTCTGGCCCGTGCGCACGGCATGAGTTCAACGCCACGGCCAAATCCATACAAATCGGCGGGGAACGTTTCCAGAGGCCGGTCAGTCAGCTATGGACAACAGCTAGCCTCGACCGCCCACCCACGGCGGAACGAGCGCCGACAGGAAGCGCCGGACTGTGCCGGCAACAGGCCAGGGAACGCCGGCCCGCCCCACCACCGCGACAAGACGGAGGCCTGATGAGCGACTGCACGATCCATTACGACGGCAAAGCCCTGGTCGGTAAGGCCGACACTCCGCTGATCGACTTTCTCGCCAAGCATGGCATCGACCTGCCGCACGTCTGCTACCACCGGGCGCTCGGCTCACCGCAAACCTGCGACGTGTGCTGGGTCCAGGTCGACGGCGAACTGGTGCGCGGCTGCACGCTCAAGGCACGCGACGGCCTGCAGGTGACCAGCGAGATCGCCGAGGCGAAGGCCGCACGCGAGGAAGGCATGGACCGGCTAGTGGCCAAGCACGAGCTGTACTGCACGCTGTGCGAGCACAACACCGGCGACTGCACGCTGCACAACACCTACGCGCAGATCAATCCTCCGATCCAGCGCTACGAATTCAAGCGCAAGCCGTACGAGAAGGACCACTCCAACCCCTTCTACACCTACGATCCGGACCAGTGCATTCTCTGCGGGCGCTGCGTCGAGGCCTGCCAGAACGTCGAGGTCAACGAGACCTTGTCGATCGACTTCACCATGGAGCACCCGCGCGTGCTGTGGGACGGCGGCAAGCCGATCGACGACTCGAGCTGCGTCAGCTGCGGCCATTGCGTGACGGTCTGCCCGTGCAACGCGCTGCTGGAAAAAACCATGCAGCCGGACGCCGGCCCGTTCACGTCGCTACCGCAGGACATCAAGCGACCGATGATCGACATGGTCAAGAAACTCGAAGAAACCATCGGCGCGCGGCCGATCACCGCCATCTCGAAAATGGACATGCACTGGCGCCAACCGGAGATCAAGCGCACCAAGACCGTATGCACCTACTGCGGCGTGGGCTGCTCGTTCGAGATGTGGACCCGCGACCGGCACATCCTCAAGGTGCAGCCGGTGGTCGATGCGCCGGCCAACGGCATCTCCACCTGCATCAAGGGCAAGTTCGCCTGGGACTTCGTCAACGACCCGAAACGCCTGACGACGCCGCTGATCCGCGAGAACGGCCAGTTCCGCGAAGCGAGCTGGGACGAGGCGCTGGACCTGGTCGCGCACCGGCTCCTGCAGATTCGTGACAGCCACGGGCCGGACGCCATCGGCTTCATCGGCTCGAGTAAGGCGAGCAATGAGGAGGCGTATCTCACGCAGAAGATCGCGCGCGCGATCATTGGCACCCACAGCGTCGACAACTCCTCGCGCTACTGCCAGAACCCGGCGACCAAGGGCCTGTTCCGCACCGTCGGCTACGGCGGCGATGCCGGCACCATCCGCGACATGGAAAAGGCTGAGCTGATCGTCCTGGTCGGCAGCAACCTGTCGGAGAACCACCCGGTGATCGCCTCCAAGCTCAAGGCGCAGAAGAAGCACCGCGGGCAGAAGTGGGTGGTGTTCGACCCGCGCAAGCACGAGATGGCCGAGCGCGCCGACCTGCATCTGCGGCCGAATGCCAGCACCGACATGGTCTGGGCCTCGGCGCTGGCGCGCTATATGTTCGATCACGGATACGCCGACCTCGATTTCCTCGACAGCCGGGTCAATCAGGTCGAGGAATACAGAAAATCGCTCGAGCCTTTCACCATGGACTTCGCTGCCGAGGTCACCGGCATCGCCAAGGACAAGCTGATCGAGGCCGCCGAGCTGATCGGCCAGGCCGACTCGGTCTGCCTGCTCTGGGCCATGGGCATCACCCAGCACAGCCACGGTTCGGACACCAGCACGGCGTTATCCAACCTCTTGCTGGTCACCGGCAATTACGGCCGCCCCGGCACCGGCGGCTACCCGATGCGCGGCCACAACAACGTGCAAGGCGCCAGCGATTTCGGCTGCCTGAAAAACATGTATCCCGGTTACGAGAAAGTCACCGAGGAGAAATACCGCGACAAGTGGGCCAAGGCCTGGGGCGTGCCAAAGGAGCGGCTGCCGCTGGAGAAGGGCAACGACAACTTCACCATGGTGCAGAAAGCCCGCGAGGGCTCGGTGAAGGCCATGTACATCATCGGCGAGGAGACCGCCTTCTCCGATGCCAACAGCCGCAACGTGCATAGCGGCTTCGAAAATCTGGACTTCATGGTGGTGCAGGACATCTTCCTCAGCCGCACTGCGCAATTCGCTGACGTGGTGCTGCCGGCCTGCCCCTCGGTAGAAAAGGACGGCACCTTCACCAACACCGAGCGGCGCATTCAGCGCTTCTACGAGGTGCTGCCGCCGCTGGGAGACAGCCGTCCGGACTGGCAGATCTTCACCGACCTGGCCAGGCGCATGGGTTATGACTGGGGCTATAGCCACCCGAGCCAGATCATGGACGAAGCGGCCGGCATCGCCACCATGTTCCAGGGCATCAGCTACGAGCGGCTCGAAGGCTGGCAATCGCTGTTCTGGCCGATGCAGAGCGACGGCAGCACCACACCGCTGCTCTACACCGAGCGCTTCCATACCGAAGACGGCAAGGCCGTGCTGTTCCCGCTGGAGTGGAAACAGCCGGAAGAATCGGCTGACGCGGAGTACAACCTGATGCTCGACAACGGCCGGATGCTGGAACAGTTCCAGAGCACCAACCAGACTGGGCGCGGCCCGCGCCTCTGGTCGCAGGCGCCGAACTGGTTCGTCGAGGTCAGCCCGGAACTGGCCGCCGAGCGCGGCATCGAGGACGGAACCTGGCTGAAGATCAGCTCGCGACGCGGCTCGGTGGAGGTGCGTGCCACAGTGACCGAGCGAGTCGCCGGCAAGACGCTATTCATGCCCATCCACCAAGGCAAGCCTGGCCTCAACCTGCTGACCGGCGAGCACCACGATCCCGACGTGAATACGCCGGCCTACAAGGAAACCGCGGTGAAGCTGGAAGTGCTGGCCGAAAAAGGCGAACCGCCATTGCCGTCCAACAGCTTCCGCCACGCCAAGCGCACCCCCAACGAAGGTGTGCCCGTCGAGGTGAAGTGGTACCGCGACGACTACGTCGCCCCGCCCGCCCAAGCCCCGCATCCGGAGAGATTCTGATGGCCCAGCGAATCAACCACGACGTCAAGCCGACGCCGATCGGCCCCAGCGCGCGCGAGGAACTCGATACCCTGCTCGAAACCCTGCACCAGCGTGGCGTGCTGCGCTTTGCCAACGACCTGGCGGGCTCGCATGACCGCGTGCTCAAGGTACTGGTCGATGGGATGAGCAAGGAAGGCTCGCTCAATGCCGTGCAGAACCTGTCGATCCTCGGCATGGCGCTGTCGCGCATCGAGCCCGCGCAATTCTGCAAAGTGGTGTTTGCCTTCCAAGAGGCCTTCCATGCCGTCGGGCATTACAAACCCGACGGCAAGCACGACGAGGCGCCAGGCGTTACCGGCGCATACAAGATGCTCCACGACGATGAACTGTGGGCGGCGCTGATGCCCATCATCGAGGGGCTCAAGAGCTTCGCGGGCGGTCTGGACAAGGACGCGGAAAAACCTATCACCAGGTTCAGTGGCAAGCAGACCGAGCAATGAGGCGAAGCGGCTATGGCCGTTACCGGTCGTTACCGCTCGAACACAAGCGAGCAGCCGATGCTTGGTGAACTCCGGCTGCTCGTTGCAGGTATGGATGGCTGGCGTTGGTACCGATCGCGGGTTCGCATCGGTCAGGGGCTGGTACAGCGATACCAGCCACGGTAACCGACGTGCAGGCCCTGCTCCAGCTCGAACTGCATGTCGGCCTCACGCTGTTCGGCCGGCCTTGAATCGCCCCCTTCGCCCGCTGGCTCGATCCTGACCGACATACCGTCACCACTCAATGTGAAACCACCGACTTCAGCCTCACGCCCCGCAAGCTTTACCAATCGGCCATGGATCTTCACTACCCCTTGCCCGGCGTTATCGCCAGCCACCTGAAAAACAGCCACGGGCTTGCTTTCCGCTGTGTAGGCGAAAGCACACCGCGGGCCTACACCCAGCACTTTCTCGATTTCGGCAGCGTCCAGCGTCTGCGGATCGATGGTTGGGATGTCGGGCGTGCCCACCGCTTCACGCGCACCGACCATCTTCGGTGACGGGTCGCGCATCAGCGGCTTTTCAACACCCTCTCCAGGCGCGGGATCGCCACAGGCGGCCAGCGACAGAACCGCGAGAGGCGCAAGCAATTTACAAGCGAGCGAACCCTGGCCGCTCCGGTGCAGATGAAGACGCATCAGTCGACCCCCTCAAGTTCGTTGATCAGATACTTCATTTCCGATATTTCACGACGCTGAGCCGCAATGATCTCATCGGCCAGTTTGCGAACCCGCGGGTCAGTAATTTGCGCGCGCTCGCTGGTCATGATTGCAATCGAATGGTGGGGGATCATGGCTTTCATATATTCGGCATCACCAACGGTAGCCTGGCTACGGACCAACCAGAGCGTCAGGGCAAATACAACGACGCTGCCGATATATATAGCGATATTGATCCGCTTTTTCTGATACATGCTCAGCATGAAACTCAGCATGATGACGGCCATGACAGCACCCATCAACAGTGCCATCCAGGCGCGGGTCTCGCTCCAAAATACATGTTCGAATGCGTAAGTATTCAAATACATCAAGCCGAACATGACGAATGTAGAAGTTGCGATCATGGCGGCGAAGCGCCAATAAGACATCTGCATCATCGTTTTCCTTTCAGTTCCCGTGCGTACCTGATTGCTGACCTAGCGCGGCATATTCGCTGGCAGACATGCCAGGCAGCTGTTTCACGAAAGCGGCGATATTCCAGAGCTCTTTATCGTCATGCGTTTCGCCGAAAGCCGGCATCGCCGACATACGCACGCCATGCTTGATCAGCCAGAACACCTCGTTCGGCTGCCAATGTGCGGCCTCTTCGACGAGATGCGGTGGTTGCGGTAAAAGGCCTCGAGCCCACTCGGCGCGTTCCACGCCTGGGCCTGCATGGCAGTGCTGACACATCGCCTTGTAATGCTCTGCACCGGCCGCGATCTGTTCCTCGGAGAGCTCCGGCACGTCCAGGCCCTCCGCTCTGGCTGCCACTGAGTTCTCCATGGTGGTGGTCAATACCCAGCGAACAAAGGGTGAGTGATCCTGAGAAGCGGCAACGTTGTATGCACCGGTATATGCAACTAGCAATACCAGCGACAAAACAAGCAAAGCGGCCAATACAAGCCCAACCACTAAGCCTTTTAGCAAGGAGCTGTGAGTTTTTTGCATAAGTGATTATGCCTCTTGGTTAATCAGCGGCGCCTGAGGCATAGACAAAACAACACGACGCATAGTTGCCAACAAATAGTTACCTTACAAAAAAGTAATCTAGGCAGGTGAGGCAAAACGCTATTGGTCAGCTCTAACCGATCTTCTAGTTAGCCGACTACCTATATTCTTGAGTTATGTGCAGACTGATCGCTGCAGAGGGCTGTATTGTTTGATCGAGCGAGACCCGGTGGCGTCTTTGGCCGTACCCTATAACCGGTGAGACCGCGATCTTTTAGAGCCAAGACGGACGGACTGGATCATGCGTGTCGCTGTTGACGACAGACGCACCATCGATCGAACGGAGCGCTGCTCAAACCGATTTTGTGGAGTACGCAGACAGCGGCAGCGGCATCGATAGAGCACTCGGTAGCTAAGCTGGATTTTTGGTTGCCGCGGCCAGCCACTTCGAGCGCAACGATGGTTACACGCTGGCCCTGATGGCCATACGCCGCAGACGCGAGCACTGACGATAAAAAAGATCTGCCGCAAGAATTACGCAAGGGCCAAACGGCGGACACAAAAAAAGCTGCCCTAGGGCAGCTTTTCTTGTCTCATCACGTCCATAGGAAGTGAACTGAGTAATATGGCGCAGCGGACGGGACTCGAACCCGCGACCCCCGGCGTGACAGGCCGGTATTCTAACCGACTGAACTACCGCTGCGCGTCGGCCGGACTTTCGTCCGAAATCTCACAAAGGTTGGTGGCTGATGACGGGATCGAACCGCCGACCCCCTGCGTGTGATGCAGGTGCTCTCCCAGCTGAGCTAATCAGCCGATCGCCTTGCGAGGCGCGCAATTTACTCACCCCCCTAAGCTAAGTCAACAGCAGCATTGAATTTTTTTTACCAAAGCGTGGTCAACTGAGACTGCCGCATCGCTTTGTAACTTTGTTCGGGCACCATCCGCTCACCCGGATTGTCTGAAATTTCGGCTGCGGTATCGTCAAAAGTGATCTAGAAATGCTGTAACGCCTGACAACAGCCCCGCGCCCAGGGAACCTACAACAAGAGCGCCACGGAGTATTTCGCTTGCCATTGCCGGGAAAACTGCGCAATTACCGTCAACACGTCCCACTGCTTGCCAGCATCGTGCTCCTTTGTATCTACGCCGTTTACCTGGCCACCCGGCTCGAGCAGTGGCTGGATCTGAGCCGTGCGCCAGCGCCGGCAGATATCTATGAGCAGAACGTCGGCGGCGCGAGCGGACCAGACATGCAGCGGCTGGAGATCCTGTTCGGCTCGGCCGCGCCCTCCGACGCCTATGCGCCCTCGGCAGCCGCCAGCGGTTTCACCCTACGTGGCAGCTTCGTGCACATCGAGCCAGAGCGATCGAGCGCCATCGTCCAGGTCGATGGGCAGCCACCGAAGCTGTACTGGCAGGGACAGGACCTGCAGGATGGCGTGAGCCTGCATAAGGTCTATCCCAACCATGTGGAATTGCTGCGCAACGGCACCGTAGAGGTGCTCCATTTTCCCGAAACTCGATCGCCTGCCTACGTTCCGAATGAGCCAACCTATCAGGAAGAAACAGCCACTGGCGAACTCGCGACGGACGAGTCGCAGCTGATGCAGCAACAGATGGACGCTCTGCGCCAGCAGCTGGAAGAAGCCGTCATCCAGCCTGACGCCGCGCCCTCCAACGACCAGCCCATGGAAGACGATTGACCGATGCCGAAGCCTTTCTCGCGCTCACTGCTTGCTCTGCTAGCCACCGGCCTGCTGGCCACCCCACTGCCCTTGATCGCAGCCGAACCGGGTATCGAACCGAGTCCGAATCAGCAAGACGGCTGGACCATCAACCTCAAGGACGCCGACATCCGCGCGTTCATTGATCAGATCAGCCAGCTCAGCGGCCAGACGTTCATCGTCGATCCGCGAGTGAAGGGCCAGGTCAGCGTGGTATCCAATGCGACCCTGTCGCTGAGCGAGGTCTATCAGCTGTTCCTTTCGGTAATGGCGACGCATGGATTCAGCGTACTGACTCAAGGTGATGTCGCGCGGGTCATACCGAACGCCGAAGCCAAGGCGGAAGCCGGCGGTGGGCCGACCGGTGGCGACCAGTTGGAGACCCGGGTAATCCAGGTGCAACACACTTCCGCCGCCGAGCTGATTCCCCTGATCCGCCCACTGGTTCCGCAGTACGGCCATCTCGCAGCCGTTTCATCGGCCAACGCGCTGATCATCAGCGATCGCAGCGCCAATATCGCTCGCATACAGGATCTGGTCGACCAGCTCGACCAGGCCGAAAGCAACGACTACAGCGTGCTCAACCTACGCCATGGCTGGGCGGTCGATATTGCCGAAGTCCTACGTAACGCGATGATCCGCGGCGAAGCGAAAAGTGCACCGGGCGTGCAGATCATTGCCGATTCGCGCACCAATCGACTGATCTTCATCGGCCCAAGCGAGGCACGGGGCAAACTCGCCGCACTGGCTCAGTCACTCGACACGCCAGCCACCCGTTCGGCCAATACTCGCGTCATCCGCTTGCGCCACAACGATGCGAAATCCCTTGCCGAAACACTTGGCGACATCTCCGAAGGCCTGCAGAACCCGGACACTGGCGAGGCTGGCAGCGGTACTGGGCGGTCGCAGAACATCCTGATTCGTGCCGATGAAAGCCTGAATGCGCTGGTGCTGCTGGCCGATCCCGAGCTGATCGGTACGCTGGAAAGCATCGTCAGGCAGCTGGACGTTCCGCGCGCGCAAGTCATGGTCGAGGCGGCCATCGTCGAAGTCTCGGGCGACATCACCGATGCGCTCGGCGTGCAGTGGGCTATCGACGCCCGCGGCAGTACTGGCGGCGCCGGCGGCGTAAGCTTCGGCAACACCGGCATTTCGGTCGGAAGCGTACTGAATGCGATCAATGAGAACGAAATCCCCAGCGAGCTGCCAGACGGCGCGATCATTGGCGTCGGTACGCGCAGTTTTGGTGCCCTGATCACCGCACTGTCCTCCAACAGCAAGAGCAATCTGCTGTCGACACCCAGCCTGCTGACCCTCGACAACCAGGAAGCGGAGATCCTGGTCGGCCAGAATGTGCCATTCCAGACCGGCTCCTACACCACCGACTCGGCGGGAGCGAACAACCCGTTCACCACCATCGAGCGCCAGGACATCGGTGTGACGCTCAAGGTCACACCGCACATCAACGAGGGGGCCACCCTGCGCCTGCAGATCGAGCAGGAAATATCGTCCATCGCCCCGAGTGCCAGTTTGACGGCACAGGCCGTCGATCTGGTGACCAACAAGCGCTCGATCAAGAGCACCATCCTCGCCGAGGATGGCCAGGTTATCGTCCTTGGAGGCCTGATCCAGGACGACGTGACGCGGACCAACGCCAAGGTACCGCTGCTCGGTGATATCCCCCTGCTCGGCGCGCTATTCCGCTCCACGCAGGAGACTCACGTCAAACGCAACCTGATGGTCTTCCTGCGGCCGACGGTGATACGCGATCGCGCCGGGCTCGCCGCGCTGTCCGGGAAGAAGTACAGCGATATCCGGGTGATCGAGACCGATTCGGCCAGTCCGACCATCCTTCCGGCCAATCCTACGCAGCTGTTCGATGGCCGAGGCGAGCCCGCACCGGCCATCGATTTACGTCAGTAACCGACGGCACCTGGCGGCGTTGCGTGTTCCGCAGGGGATGAGGCAACCAACCCCACAGCGGCAGTCGAACGGTGCCGCTATGGGATGGTGCGGTGGCTCAGAGTGCGGCCAACCCGCGGGCCAGGTCGGCCTTGAGATCGTCCACGTCTTCCAGACCCACCGCAACGCGTATCAGGCTGTCGCGGATGCCCGCGGTCGCGCGATCCTCGGCCGACAGCCGACCATGGGTGGTCGAGCCGGGATGGGTGATGGTGGTCTTGCTGTCGCCCAGGTTGGCAGTGATCGAGATCAGCCGGGTGGCATCGATGAAACGCCAGGCGCCCGCCTTGCCTCCGGTCACTTCGAAACTCAGCACCGCGCCGAAGCCCTTCTGCTGTCGCTTGGCCAGCTCATGCTGGGGATGGCTCGGTAACCCAGCGTAGTACACGCGCTCCACACCCGGCTGCTGCTCCAGCCACTCGGCAAGCGTCTGAGCACTGGCGCAATGGGCCTGCATGCGCAGGCGTAGTGTTTCCAGGCCCTTGAGAAACACCCAGGCATTGAACGGACTGAGCGTCGGCCCGGCCGTGCGCAGAAAGCCGACCACTTCCTTCATCTGCTCGCTGCGCCCGGCTACCACGCCGCCCAGGCAGCGACCCTGCCCGTCGATGTACTTGGTCGCCGAGTGAATGACGATATCCGCGCCCAGCGCCAACGGCTGCTGCAGCACCGGCGTGCAGAAGCAATTATCCACTGCCAACATGGCGCCCTTGTCATGGCAGAGTTGCGCCAACGCAGCGATATCCACCAGCTCCGCCAACGGGTTGGACGGCGATTCGACGAACACCAGCCTGGTGTTCTCCTTGAAGGCGGATTCCCATGCAGCGAAATCGGTGAGCGGCACGTAATCGACCTGCACACCGAAGCGCTTGAAGTACTTCTCGAACAGCGAGACGGTGGCGCCGAACACGCTGCGCGAAACCAGTACATGGTCACCAGCCGAACATAGGCTCATCACCGTAGCGAGGATCGCTGCCATTCCGGAAGCGGTGGCGACGGCCTGCTCGGCACCCTCCAGCGCGGCGATACGCTCCTCGAATGCCCGCACGGTCGGATTGGTGTAGCGCGAGTAGACGTTGCCCGGCACATCGCCGGCGAAGCGAGCAGCCGCGTCGGCGGCGCTGCGGAACACGTAACTGGAGGTGAAGAACAACGGCTCACCATGCTCGGCCTCCGGCGTGCGGCGCTGGCCGGCGCGCACTGCAAGGGTATCGAGCCCGACCCCTTCGAGATCGCTATCGAGCCGTCCGGCTTCCCATTCAATGGTCATAGTCTTGCCTCAGCCGGCGCAGCTTTGCCGCGTCCGGCATGGATCAGTTGTTGTACAGATCGATGATCGCGCTGACCGCATTGGTCTTGGCCTTGCTCAGATCGTTGCGTGCCTGCTCGATCTTCTGCAGGTAGACCTCGTCGATATCGCCAGTGATGTAGTTGCCGTCGAACACCGCGCAATCGAAGTTCTCGATCTTGACCTTGCCGCCGCCTACCGCATCGATCAGATCCTCCAGATCCTGGTAGACCAGCCAGTCGGCACCGATCAGTTCGGCCACTTCCTCGGTGGTGCGGTTGTGCGCGATCAGCTCGTGGGCACTGGGCATGTCGATGCCGTAGACGTTGGGGTAGCGCACCGCTGGCGCCGCCGAGCAGAAGTAGACATTCTTCGCCCCGGCTTCGCGGGCCATCTGGATGATCTGCTTGCAGGTGGTCCCACGCACGATGGAATCGTCCACCAGCATGACGTTCTTGCCGCGGAACTCCAGATCGATAGCGTTGAGCTTCTGGCGAACCGACTTCTTGCGCGCAGCCTGGCCGGGCATGATGAAAGTGCGGCCGATGTAGCGGTTCTTGACGAATCCTTCGCGGAACTTCACGCCGAGCCGGTTGGCCAGCTCCAGCGCCGCGGTGCGGCTGGTGTCCGGGATCGGTATGACCACGTCGATATCGTGGTCCGGACGCTCGCGCAGAATCTTGTCGGCCAGCTTCTCGCCCATGCGCAGACGCGCCTTGTACACCGAAACGCCGTCCATCAGGGAGTCGGAGCGCGCCAGGTAGACGTACTCGAAGATGCATGGCGCGAGCTTCGGCGCGTCCGCGCACTGGCGGGTGAACAGCTTGCCGTCAGTGGTGATGTACACCGCCTCACCCGGCGCCAGGTCGCGAATCAGGGTGAAGCCGAGCACATCGAGTGACACGCTTTCCGAAGCGATCATGTACTCGACGCCTTCGTCGGTGTGGCGCTGGCCGAAGACGATCGGGCGAATTGCATTCGGGTCGCGGAAACCGACGATGCCATAACCGGTCACCATCGCCACCACGGCGTAACCACCGCGGCAACGCTCGTGGACCTTGCTGACGGCGGCGAAGACGTCTTCTTCGGTCGGCTGCAGCTTGCCGCGCACGGCCAGTTCGTGGGCGAACACGTTGAGCAGCACCTCGGAATCTGAGCTGGTGTTCACGTGGCGCAGATCCGACTCGTAGATCTCCTTGGTCAGCTGGTCGACGTTGGTCAGGTTGCCGTTGTGCGCCAGGGTGATGCCGTACGGCGAGTTCACATAGAACGGCTGGGCTTCGGCCGAACTGGAGCTGCCGGCTGTGGGGTAACGGATATGGCCGATGCCCATGTTGCCAACCAGGCGCTGCATGTGGCGCTGCTGGAATACATCGCGCACCAGGCCGTTGTCCTTGCGCAGAAACAGACGACCGTCGTGGCTGGTCACGATACCGGCTGCATCCTGGCCGCGGTGCTGCAGTACGGTAAGCGCGTCATACAGCGCCTGATTGACGTTCGACTTACCGACGATGCCGACAATGCCACACATGCAAGGAACCCCTCTGTTATTACAAGCTGGCCGAATGCGCAGGCAGACCGAGCATCCGGGAAAAATACTCAACCGGCCGGATTGAGCGAACCGGCGACCCACTGGCCGCTGAACCCGAGAATCAGGTTCTTCGACCAATCGGCGATCAGTAGAAAATGCGGCAGCAATGCCGATTCGCGCCACCAGGTATCCTGCTGGACCGGTGCCAGGCTGAGCAGCCCTGCAAGCACCACCACCAACAGACCACCTCGTGCGGCGCCAAATACCATTCCGAGAAAACGATCGGTCCCTGACAGCCCCGTCACCCTGATCAGCTCGCCGATCAGGAAATTCACCAGCGCGCCCACCAGCAGGGTCGCCACGAACAACAGGGCACACGCTGCGATAACCTGCAACGAGGGCGTGCTGATGAACTCGGCCAGATGGTGAGACAAGGCGCCGCCGAACATCCAGGCGATCACGCCGGCAACGATCCAGGTGACCAGCGATAGCGCTTCCTTGACGAAACCACGCTTGAGACTGATCAGACTGGAAACAGCGATGACGGCAATGATGGTCCAATCGACCCAGGTGAATGCCACGATGTCTTCTACAAAGGGGGAAAGGCCGCGCATTTTAGCAGAGCGCAGGCGCCACGGGTACGCACTGGTTGCGTCAACGCTGGTGTGCTGATCGCGACACCGATCAAACGGCGACAGGCGGCCCTACAGGTCAACCCTCTTCGGGTTTGAAGCGCACCACGAAACCATCGAGTTTCTGCTGACGCTGCAGCACATCGCGAAGGCGGTTCGCCTCGCTGCGCTCAACCAGCGGCCCGACGAAGACGCGATTCATCCCGTCAGCGGTGCGGATATAGGCGTTGTAGCCTTGCGAACGCAACGTCTGCTGCAGGCTTTCCGCACTCGCGCGATTGGATAGGCTTGCCAGCTGAATCGACCAGCTGACCGGCAGGTTATTGTTGTCCAGCCGCGGCTCCGGCTTCTGCGGCTCCGCTGGTGCCGCTGGCGCTGGCGCAGGAGCCGGAGCAGGAGGCTCGACCGGAGCTGGCACCGGGTCTTCAGCCGTGGCGGCAGTCGCGTCGCCCTCTTCCTCGATGATTTCAAAGCCCTCGGGGGCCGATTTCGCCTCTGGCACCTCGACCGGCTGCATTTCGATATCGGCAACAACCGGTGCGGCGGGAATGCTGGGCGCATCGACTGTGACATGGCGAAGGTCGTCCTGCCGATTGAACAACATCGGTACGAAAATGACCGCGATGGCGATCAGCACCAACGCGCCGACCATGCGTTGCAGCAATCCCTTATCCAGCAATGCCATGCCCACTTTCCCCTGCCTGTTGTTCCAGCCATTCGAGCGCCGCAGCGACACAGAAGAACGATCCGAAGACCAGCACTTCATCGCCAGAATCAGCCTTACTGCACTGCGCGACGAGAGCCTGTTCGATGCTCTCATACTGACTGACCGAAGCACCACGCTCAACCAGTGCCGCAGCCAGCTGTGCCGCTGACCGCGAACGGGCGGTAGGCAGCGGCGCGACCGCCCATTGTGCGATCTGCGGGCTCAGGGCATCGAGCACGCCAGCCAGATCCTTGTCTGCAAGGAGGCCGAACACAGCCAACCGCTGCCCCGTGATCGGTCGCTGTCCGAGCCGCTGAGCGAGAAAGCCGGCAGCGTGAGGGTTGTGTCCTACGTCCAGCAATAGCGAGATGCGCTGGCCGTTCTGCATGACGTACCGCCGGTCCAAGCGCCCGGTCACGTGCGTCCGTTGCAGCGCACCAGCAATGCGCTCGGCATCCCAGGACAGCCCCAGCAAGGCAAAGGCCTGTAGCGCAAGCGCCGCGTTCTCCATG
>CETG01191903.1_pt1 | contig 15079 bp, 12 predicted proteins | sample 361471 | NCBI WGS metagenome assembly CETG01 (sample SAMEA2622696, study PRJEB7988) | marine metagenome | isolation source: saline water (ENVO:00002010), including | reverse complement strand
TTTAGATCGCTTCATTTCAACTAGCTCTGCATCTAATTTTTGCAACAATTCTCTGGGTGCTTCATATTCTTCATTCGCCCTTCCAAGGTAACATGGATCATGAAAAGTAATTTTCTTACCCTTAAAAGAGCCCCCTTCAATTTTTAGTCTGCCCTCTCTAATAAGTGCATTCAATAGCTGTGTATGATGAATAACATCATAATTACCACCCAGCTCTGGATATTCATTTTTTAGGGTATTAAAGCAATGAGGACAAGCAGTAACAATTTTCTTAATCTGATAACCGTCTAGAACCTGAATGTTTTGCATGGCTTGCATCATAAAGGTAAATTCATTTCCAGCTCTTTTAGCAGGATCTCCTGTACAACTTTCTTCTTGCCCTAAAACCGCAAACTTAACCTCACATTTATTAAGTAATTTGACAATTGCCTTAGTAATCTTTTTTGCACGGTCATCAAAGCTACCTGAGCAACCTACCCAAAATAAAATCTCAGGAGTCTCACCATTTGCCATCATTTGGGCTACAGTAGGAACAGAAATAGAATTACTCATTTTAAAAATTATTCTTCATTAATCCAATTTGCTCTATCAGCTGGAGAAAATTGCCATGGAGCACCATTATTTTCAATATTGGTAAGCATAGTAGCTAATTCTCCAGGAACTTTTGATTCTTCCATAACTAAATATCTTCTTAAATCAACAATAATGGATAATGGGTCTATGTTAACTGGGCATTCCTGAACACACGCATTACAAGATGTACATGCCCAAACTTCTTCTTGAGTGATGTAATCACCCAACAACGATTTACCATCATCATAATCCTTACCTTTTATTCTTCTATTATCCCCAACCTCGACCATTCTATCTCTAGTATCCATCATTATTTTTCTGGGGCTAAGTTTTTTCCCAGTCTGATTTGCAGGACATGCTGAAGAGCACCTTCCACACTCAGTACAGGTATAGGCATCCATTAAACTTTTCCATGTTAAATCTTGTACGTCTTTTGCACCAAAACGTTCCGGTTCAGCAATTGCTTCACCTTCAGGAGGAGCTGCATAAGGGTCAAAATTAGGGTCAAACATGTTCTCTACTTCCTTTTTAACATTACTTAAATTGTTAAACTGTCCTTTTTGATTCAAATTACTAAAGTAGGTATTGGGAAAAGCAAGTAAAATATGGAAGTGCTTTGAATAAGGAAGATAATTTAAAAATCCAAACACCATAATAAGATGCCCCCACCAGCCAATTCGTTCTAAAACAACTAATGTATCGGTTTCCATTCCACCAAATATCAAAGGCCCAAGAAAACTAGAAACGGCAAATCCAAAAGAGGTTCCTTCAATATGAGCATGAGACAATCCTCTATTAAGCAGAACCTCATCCGTACCATTCATAGTGAATATACATACAATAAGCAATATTTCTAGATAGAGAATAATATTACCATCTAATTTTGGCCAACCAGTCATTTCATCCATTTGAAATCGTGGAACCTTAAGTAAGTTTCTTCTTGCTAAAAAAACAATTGTTGCTATAAATGCCAATACGGACAATAGTTCAATGGTGCTTATAACTATTACATAAAAAAAACCTAAAGAATCGGCAAAAAACCGATGACTACCAGTTAAACCATCAACAATAATCTCTAACAGTTCTGTTGAAGTTATTACAAAAGCAGCGTATATAAAAAAATGCAAAACTGCAGGGAGTATATTTTGAAACATTTTTTTCTGACCAAAAGCCACAAGCAACATTGTTTTTAAGCGCTCTTTTTTTCGATCTGATCGATCCAATGGCTTACCCATAGAGATGTTGTTTTTAACTTTAACAACATTCCATCCAAAAAATGAAAAGGTAAAAATTAATAAAACAGCAAATACTATAATAGAAACCATTGAAATTCCAAATATTAAGTTCATTTCAAATATACAAAAAGTTATGCATGCATACTATATTTGTGAACAAATTCACTAATAAATTGCAAAAAACTAATTTCCGTTATTCAATGAATCTTTTATAAATCGTTTTAAGATTTTTTCATCTCTAGCATCTAATCTTGACTTCTCTCTTCCACCAAAAACACTGAACTGAAGATATCGATTTGGATGCACCTTAATGTTTTCAACTAATCTAGTAGCCTCATCAAGCATCAAGTTTATATTATTGTAAATAAGGGTATCTTGAATTAAATGGGTTATGGTACCGTCCCCATTTTGGATATCATCCATAAGAAGGTTAACCATCTCAAGAGTAGATTTTGCTTCATCAATAGTACCCACAAAATCTACCACCGCTAGTGAATCGGTAATTTGAGATAAATTAGAAAACGTTTTCTCAATAGCTTCATTGCTTTGTTTTAAGTTATTGGTAATACTCTCAACATTAACCAACACCCGAGAAATCCTATTTTTCTCACTTCTAATAAGAGTATCTATTCGAAGAGAAACACTCTCAAAATTCAAAATTGCACGTCTAATTCCATCAAAAGACTCATCTAAATTATCCGTGTTTCGAGAAAAAATTGCTTCAATAGTTTTAATTGCTGAATCTGCAGTACTAATGAGCTCATTTGTCTTTTTTTCTAAAGGAATTAATCGTTCATTAATCTGATCTTCAATATCTTTAGAAACATCAGAAACAAGTGTATCTCCAGAATTATAATAAACGTTAGTATCTTTCCATTGCAATTCAATGTAAGGTCCCGCAAGTAAATCTGAATTTAATTTAGCATAAGTTCCAACAGGAATATTTAACACACTCTTATCACTTATTTCCATAGAAACAACAACACTTTTAAGATTAGCAGGATTAAACGAAACATCTACTATAGATCCAACTTTAAGACCATTTAGAGTAATTGGCCTTCCATTTGTTATTCCGCCTGAATTATCGTAAACAGCATAGTAACTAGCTCTTTCTTTCCATAATTCCAGTCCTTTTAAGTAGAAAAAACCTAAAATCAAGCCACATATTCCAATGGTTGCAATAACTCCAACAATAAATTCTTTTCTTAATTTCATATTAAAACCTAATCTACTTTATCCGTTTTTTTAATTGCCTCTTGAAGATTTATTCTATTGCCATCTTCAAAAGCTGTGACAAATGCTGTAGTAAAACCCAATTCGTTAACCTGTTTCAAAATCAATTTAGCTTCTGAAAAACGCTTACAATTACCATAGGTATACTTGTAAAATTTTCCACTAAGATAAACATCTACGCCATTTAAACCCTTAAAGTTACTTGGATTGGTTTCTATTTTGGTTGAAGAAGTAGAAATTTGAACTTTATATACAACTCCATCTTGGACAACTTTTGGGAGCTCTTGATCCAATGAATTGATTTGATTTTCAATAACACCATTCGTAATTGATTCATCTACTGCATCATAGTGCGCTTTATATTGTCTGAATCCTTCAAATAAATGATTGGCTAATTTTAGTTGACCTTCTTTGGAAGCAAGCATTTTTTCCTCTGTTGGATTTGACAAAAAGCCAAGCTCAACAAGAACAGCAGGCATAGTAGCCCTATACAACACCATAAAACCAGCTTGCTTTACCCCTCTGTTTTTAAGCCCTAATTTTTTAGTGCAATCTTTCTGTAACAAATCCGCAAATACTAAACTCTGATCTAAAAAAGCATTTTGACGCATAGAAAGTGCGATATAAGCATCCGGATCCTTAGGATCAAATTCTTCATAGGTCTGACTATGATTATCTTCCATCAAAATAGAAGAATTTTCTTTCTTAGCAACTTCTAATGCTGCCTTTGACTTGTGTAACCCAAGCACCCAGCTTTCAAAACCAGCTGCAGAAGTACCATCTACAGCATTGGCATGAATGGAAAAGAAAAAATCTGCTCCAGCAGTATTGGCAATTTTTGCTCTTGAAGCTAAACCAATAAATTCATCTTTATCCCTGGTATAAATGACTTTAATTTCCGGATAGTTTTTCTTAATCATATCCCCTAACAAAAGGCTAACATTAAGTACAACTGTTTTCTCCATTGTTTTTAATTTTTTTCCAATTGCTCCAGGATCCTTACCTCCATGACCAGGGTCAATGACAATAGTTTTGAGTCCTAAACCAGTTTGAGCATGAACTTGAAAAGTCAACATTAAAACAAGAAAAAAGAAAAAATTGCGTTTATTCGCACGTATCTTTGTCTTTGCAATCATAAAAAGCTTCTTTTGATAAGAGACTACAACATATTCAATTGTATATTCAAAAATAGGATTACTAGATGTATTTCATCGAATCCTAACTTTATTTTTATTCTCTTATTATTGTTAATAATACCCATTACTTTTTCAGCTCAACAAGAATCAGACTCTATCCCATCTGCTAAAAGCAGTTTAGAAGATGCCGTTAATTACAATGCTTTAGATTCTATAGTAATGGATATGGAATATCAAAAAGCATACCTATATGAAAAAGCACATGTCGATTACGGAGAAATAGTACTAGATGCTTGCTTTATAAGATTTGACTTCAAAACTAAAGAGGTATTTGCAAAAATGTGTTTTGACTCCTTGGGTCAAAAAAAAGGAATTCCAAAATTAACGGACGGATCCACAAAAACCATATCAGATTCCTTACGATTTAATTTTGAAACCAAAAGAGGAATTACCTACCAAGTAAAACTTCAAGAAGGGGAAAGCTATATTCATGGAGACAAGGTTAAACGACAAGAAAATGGCAATATTCACATTAACAAGGCTCTATACACCACTTGTGATTTAAATCATCCTCATTATTATTTCAAACTAAGAAAAGCAATTATTATTCCTGATGATAAAATAGTTTCTGGACCTATTAACCTTTACATTGCAGATGTTCCAACTCCACTAGGGCTTCCTTTTGGATTTATTCCAAATAAAAAAGATAAAACAGCCAATGGAATTGTTATTCCTACCTATGGCGAATCACCAACATTAGGGTTTTTTCTTCTTGGTGGTGGATATTACCATAAATTTAAAAACAATAAATTAAGCACCTCTATTTTAGGTGACATCTACAGTAGAGGATCATGGGGGCTCATCAACAATACATATTACAAGGTCCGTTACAAGTACAGTGGTAATTTTCAATTGAATTATAGACAGGTTGTTCAAGGTGAAAAAGATTTCGACACGTTTTCTAAATCGGCAGACTTTTTTATTAAATGGAATCACAACCAAGATGCAAAAGCAAAACCAGGGACTACTTTTCGTGCAAGTATTAACGCTGGAACTACAACTAATTTCCAAAATGATTACAACAACGTATCAGTAAACAATTATTTGGCCAATACATTTAACTCAAATATTGCCTGGAGCAAACAATTTAAAAGAAGAATAAGCTCCAACCTTAACGTTAACTTACGTCACAATCAAAATAGCACCACAGATCTAATAACTTTTACTTTACCTGAAGCAACTTATAATGTAAACCGGTTCTATCCTTTTAAAATGCTTAGGAAAGCAACTTCTAATAAAAACTTTATAGACGAATTCATTAATCAGACTAATGTAAACTACTCTTTAAATTTCAAAAATGAAACTTCAGACTCTATTCAAAACATATCCTTTTCAAATCTTAGTAACCTTTCAGACAACTTAAGATATGGGATGAGACATAGTATTAACGCCTCATCCTCAATCAAATTCCTAAAAAAAGCCATTACCATAAACCCTGCTTATCAATATTCATCAATATGGTATATGGAGAAAATTCAAAAGCAATGGAATCAGTCTATAGAAGAGGTAGACACAGATACAATTGTTGGTTTTACTACTGGCGGAAGCCACAATTTTAGTGCGTCAGCAACTACAAAAATTTACGGATTTTATCAATTTGCTAAATTTTTAAGAGGAAAAGGCAATGCAAAGTATAGACATACACTTACTCCAAATCTAAATTTCTCTTACCGGCCAGACAACAACATCAATGAAAGCTATCAAGCTGATTCATTAGGAAATACAGCTACCTACTCTCCTTTTTCAACTGGAATTTATGGTTCACCCTCATCAAATGAATCTGCAAGGTTAGGCTTTAACCTAATTAACGCTATTGAAATGAAGAGAATTAACCCAAAAGACTCAACTGACAAAGAACCTTTTATAAAAACCAAAATATTAGAAAACTTTACCATATCATCCGGATATGATTTTATTAGAGATTCTTTTCAGTTGGACAATTTTAACTTAAGCGGAAGAACAAGCTTTGGAAGAAATTTAAGCATGCGATTTGGAGCTACTCTAGACCCCTATTATTACGATAATGAAGGAAACAGAAAAAAAAGTTTCGAGTTTAGTGAAACCAGAAAACTAGGTACTTTTAAAAATGCCAATCTTGCCCTGAGTATAAATCTAAAATCTAAAAAGAAACAACAAGGAGAATACACCTCTAACAAAGGAAGTGAAGAAGAGTTGGAGTTAATTAATGCCAATCAAGATGCTTACATTGATTTCAACATTCCATGGACCCTAAATATAGACTACAAGATTGACTACAGAAGAGTCATTTCCAGCGATTTAGACACAATGTATTTAACTCAAAGTGTTGGATTAAGAGGAGATTTTAGTGTTACTAAAAATTGGAAGGTGGTTTATGTCACCAATTATGATTTCACAAGAAAAGAATTTAGCTTTACTTCAATACAGGTTGCAAGAGATCTTCATTGTTGGGAAATTGGATTCAACTGGGTCCCCTTTGGTTTTATGAAAAGCTATAATATTAACATCAATGTAAAATCCTCTCTTCTTCAAGATTTAAAACTTCAAAGAAGAAGAACTTGGTACGATAATGGAATTCGATAATTATGAAAAAAATAATAACTATAAAAAACGCACCTGAACCTGTAGGGCCTTATAGTCAAGCTATACTATTCGGCAATACATTATATTCAAGTGGTCAAATTGCAATAGACCCCAAAACAAACAATCTAATATTAGATACTTTAGAAAAAGAAACTCATCAAGTAATGCTTAATATAGGAGCTATTCTTGATGCAGCCAACATGAAATGGGAAAACATAATTAAATGCTCTATTTTTCTTAGTGATATGAATAATTTTGAATTAGTTAACTCTATATATGCTTCCTACTTCAGTTCAAGCTATCCTGCAAGAGAAACGGTTGAGGTGGCTTGTCTACCTAAAAATGTTAATGTAGAGATTAGCTTTATTGCAATAAAAGAATAATTCTAGGCTAAATTTAAAAATTCATTCCACAATGGACCGATAGGGGGATTTGCCTTGATAGTTATTTCTTGTTTCTTTATAGGGTGAATAAATGAAACACTTCTTGCAAAAAGATGTATTGACCCATCTCGATTGGTTCGATTAGCTCCATATTTCACATCACCTTTTATTTTACATCCTATATGACTAAGCTGAACTCTTATTTGATGATGCCTTCCTGTTTTAGGGTGAATTTCTAAATAATAATAATTTTTACTTCTTCCTTTTAGCTGATAACTAAGCTCACATTGCTTACTACCCTTAACCAATTTATCATAAGCTCTAGACTTATTTTTCTCTTGATTTTTCTTTAGCCAATTTATCAATTTACCTTCTTCCAATGGGGGCTTTTGTTCAACAACTGCCCAATAGGTCTTTTGAATTTGTTTTTCAGAAAATAATTTATTCATTCTCTCTAAAGCCTTACTTGTTCTAGCGAAGATAACTACTCCACCAACGGGCCTATCAATTCTATGAATAACTCCAAGAAACACATCGCCAGGTTTGTTGTATTTTCTTTTTATATAGCCTTTTACAGCATCTAACAAAGTAGCATCTCCTGTTTTATCAGCCTGAACAATATCTCTTGGATTTTTCTTTACAGCAACCAAATGATTGTCTTCGTATAATACAGTAAGATTCATAAGCAAGCAAAATTAATCAAAAAAAAGGGTGTCATAAAAGACACCCTTTAACTCTTAACTAAAAGACAATTTATCTTCCAGTAACAATTGTTGTGTAAGTATCTTTAAATAAACCTGCTTTCACTTTGTAATCAACAGAACCAACTTGGGTAATTCCACCATTTTTAGCTGCTGTTGCAATACTAGCATCTGCATTCATAGGACGAATAAGGCCCAATATAACATCAAAGCTTGCTTCACCTCTTTTTTCACCAACAACATTATCAGTAATCAAAACAGGTGTAGAAACAGCACATGAAGTTAAAACTGCAACCGATAATCCAAGAATTATATTTTTCATTTTTTTCATAATTATAAGTTTTAAGTTTTAAGTTTATTCACCAGTTACAATAATGGTGTTTTTAGTAAATAAATAGAAGTTTTGAACTTTCAGATCAACAGTAGCTATTTTTGAAATACCTCCGTTTTTAGCCGCTTGGCTAATTGTATAATCTTTACCTCCCAATACTAGACCAGAGGATAAAATAGATCCTTGACCAACGCCAACCATAGGGAAAGCAAATAGACAAGTAGCTTCAGCAGTACCAGTTTTTGAACCAATAGTATTATTAGTTGCAGTTACTGGAGTTGTCAATGAGCAAGAAGCCATAAAACCTCCAGCTATAATAATTGTTAAAATCTTTTTCATAATATTAATTTTTTAGATGTTATTCTCCAGTAACAACAATTTTGGTTTGTAAAAAAATTAAATAATTCGTCATTTTGGTCTCAACAGTACCTACCTTAGTAATGTTACCATTTTTACAAGCAGTTTCGTAAGACAAATCTTGGTCACCAAAAAGTTTAGTTTTTACCATACCCACTTTAGAACCAACAGGATTGTTAGTACAACTAATAGTGTGCGATAAAGTACAACTTGACATAAATGCCATGCAACCAAATGCAATTAAAATTTTCTTCATCATAGTTTTGAATTTTTAAGTTAACTATATTAAAGGTAAAAAATAATTATTATAAAGAAGATAAAAAGTTAATATTGCTCAGAATTATTTGGAAAATCTTTGCTTTTTACATCCTTAATGTAATTTTCGAATGCTTTTTTCATTGAATCAAAAAGATTTAAGTACCTTCTAAGAAAACGTGGAGAAAACTCCTGAGTGATACCCAACATATCATGTAGAACAAGAACTTGACCATCAACACCACCTCCAGCACCAATACCAATAACAGGAATAGCTAATTCAGCTGCCACTTTTTCAGCTAATGAAGCTGGTACTTTTTCAAGTATAATGGCGAAACAACCTGCTTTCTGAAGCAAAAGCGCATCTTTGATCAAACGTTTTGCTTCTGCATCTTCTTTTGCTCTTACGGTATAAGTACCAAACTTATAAATTGATTGAGGAGTAAGCCCCAAATGCCCCATAACAGGAATACCTGCTTTAAGTATTCTTTCTACACATTCAATAATCTCAGAACCACCCTCCAATTTAACAGCATGGGCTTCAGCTTCCTTCATGATTCGAACTGCAGATTTCAATGCTCCTTTAGAATTACCTTGATAAGAGCCAAAAGGCAAATCAACCACTACCAACGACCTTTTAACAGCACGAATAACAGATGAGGCATGATAAATCATTTGATCTAAGGTGATGGGCAAAGTGGTCTCGTGACCAGCCATTACATTAGAAGCTGAATCACCTACCAAAATAACATCCATTCCAGCTTGATCAACAATAGATGCAGTAGAATAATCATAAGCAGTAAGCATAGAGATTTTCTCACCCCTATGTTTCATCTCCTGAAGGACATGAGTCGTAACTCTTTTTATTTCTTTATGCTGAGACATTTACTTTTTTTTTACAAATTTAACTATTAATGATAAATAGACATTTGTAAACACCCATTTCTATTGAAAGACAATAAATCCTATAAATTATCTTTTTAAATTTATATAACTATTGAGCTAAACGAATGAAACACAAGCTTATTTTCTTTGTTTTTTTACCACTTTTAATCTCAATAAATGGGTATTGTAGCTACATCAAAGGAAAGGTTGTTGATGAAAATAACGAACCTCTTCCTTTTGCAACTGTATATATTCACAATACAACCTATGGTGTAACCACCAATACTCTTGGCGACTATTTCATTGAACTTAAACCTGGAAATTACGACATAACCTATAGCTTCATAGGATATCAATCTGTAATTCACAATGTGGAACTTTCCAACAAACCCATAACAATTGATGTGAAATTACAATCTAGCTCTACCCAACTTAACGAACTAGAAATTTATTCCAACACTAAAAATAAGGCAAAAGAGGTAATGGCAAATGTTAGAAAAAACAGAAAAAAACACCTCAACTCAATCCATTCCTATTCCTGCAGTACCTACTTAAAAAATTCATTAATTAAAGAACTCATTAATGCTAAAACACCAGTTAAAGAAAAAGCTCCAAAAGACTCAATTGAAGAAGAAATATTAAACCTTATTGAAAGTTATAGTATTACTAATTTTCAAGCCCCAAACAGCTACAAAGAAGCCTTTTTTGGCTACCATGATTTTGCTGATACTGAAAAAGAATCCGGACTTGACATAAGCGCTGAGTTTGGCTATGGAGAGTATTCAATCGTCCCTGACAATCAACAACTTGAAGATCCTTATCTTTTATATACTGAAGTTTCTTCAGGTGACTTCAACCTTTATAAAAATGCTGTAGAAATCAAAAATGTAGTTGAAAAACCCGTTATCTCCCCTCTTAGTTTGAATGGTGTAGTATACTATAAATATGATTTTGAAGGTTCGTTTTACAACAATGACAAGAATAAAATTTATAAAATAAAAGTAACACCTCTTTTCAAAGGAGAGCCTCTTTTCAAAGGATTTCTTTTTATTGAAGACAGCACATTTTCTCTTCAATCAATTGAATTGAGCATAAGTGGTCCAATGCTTTTTTGCAAGAACTTCAATCTTATTCAAGATTACAGTAAAATTGACAACAATATCTATGTTCCAACAAGAAGAGAAATAAATTACACCATCAAAGACGGAAAATATCAAATAATAGGAAATGCAAGAATTGCACATAGCCACTATAAGGTAAATACATCTTTTGAAAAGAAATTCTTTAACGCTGAACTTAGAACCTATGAAGATAGTGCATACAATAGAGATTCTAGTTTTTGGAATAAAATTCGTCCTATTACTCTTCAGGAAAGAGAATTACATTACATAGAAACGCTTGATAGTCTAAAAGAATTTTACCACAGTGAAAAGTACTTACTATCTCAAGACAGCGCATTAAATAAAATAACACTCACAAGAATACTTTTTTCTGGCATTTACAGAAGAAACCTTTTTAAAGGAAATGAATTTTACATTGAACCTCTTGTAAGTCAGTTTAATTTTTTAGGAATTGGTGGATACAGACACCGAATAGGCACTCACTTTAACAAAGCATTTAAGAATGACTTCTTACTTGAAACTGATACTGAAATCGATTATGGATTTAGAAATAAAGATGTTAAAGGGAACATTGGAATTGGCTTAACCTATGTACCCAAAAAATTTGTACGTACCTATATTGAATTGGGAGATTACTATGATCTAATAAACAGTTTTGCTTCTTTAACTTCTGCATTTTCAAGAAGCAATTATGTAAGAAAAAGAAGTATAAATATAGCTCAAAGAATGGAGCTATTTAACGGCTTTTATGCTGAAGCAAAAATCAACTATTCAAACATGATTTCTCTTGCAGGATTAGAATTTGCAAGCTGGGAAAATCAAATTAGCTATGAAGACAGCTTAAATACACCTGCCGAATTTCAGGATTATATTAAAACAGAAATTCGTCTTCAACTAACTTATATTCCTAAACAACAGTACTACTTTAAACGAAATAAAAAAATAATTCTTGGAAGTAAGCTTCCTACTTTCAATATAATTTACCGAAAAGGTCTTCCTGGAATATTCAATAGTGAAGTTAATTTTGACTACATAGAAGCAGGAGTATTTGATGAAATTAATTTTCCTCAACTAGGTTCTTCAAAATGGAACATACAACTTGGAAGCTTTATAAATAAAAACAATCTAAGAATTATCGAGTGGAAATATTTCAGAGGGTCTGATATATTTTTCTTTAGCAACCCACTAAAATCTTTTCAGCTTATCGGCCCTACCTTGAGCACTTCTTCTGAGTACATTAGAGGAAACTATATGCATCATTTTGAAGGCAACATACTCAACAAAATTCCACTAATTCACTACCTAAAGTTATCCCTTGCTGGTGGGGCAGGTTTTTTACTTATGCCGTCTGACGATGTAGCGCACGGGGAAATATTTGCCGGTATTGAAAGAGTTACAAGAATCAAAGAAACACTACTTCGATTTGGCTTTTACGCAATAACAGCTGAAAACAACTTACAAAGCCCAAACCTAAGCTATAAATTTGGAATTAGCCTATACAACCCATTTAGCAGAAAATGGGACTATTAATTCGCTTCAGGAATTCGCTTTAAAACTTCCAATAAAAATTCCCAAAACTTAGCAACTGACCCAATATGCACCTTTTCGTCTGGAGAGTGCGGGTTTCTTATTGTCGGCCCAAAAGAAATCATATCTAACCCTGGATATCTTTCATTTAAAATCCCACATTCCAAACCAGCATGACATGCTTGAACCCTAGGTTGTTCATTATACATATCTACATATAACGATTTCATTATTTCTAAAATTTCGGACTTTGGATTGGGAGCCCATCCTGGGTAAGATCCCGTATGTTCCACACGCGCCCCTATAAGATGAAATACTGAACCAACTGTTTTTGCAATATCCATTTTTGAAGACTCAACAGAACTCCTTTGTAAGGATTGGGTTTTGAATTCTCCATTCTCAACAATTACCCTTGCTAGAGAAGAAGAGGTCTCCACCAATCCTTCAATAGCACTACTCATTCTGTATACCCCATTATGAACCGCCATTAACGAATAAATTACTTTTAGAGAATCTTCATAAGACATAGATGTGTTGGGAAGACTAGTTTGATTATATGAAATAAACATATCCGAATCAGAAATTGAAAACTCTTCCTTAATACTAGTAATGGCTGCATCTAATTTGGATGTTGCATCTTTATCATTAACAACAATAGATGCAAAAGACTCTCTTGGAATAGCGTTTCTTAAACTTCCTCCATCAATGGAGACAATTTTAATATTAAAATTGATTAGCTCCCCCATTAATCGGTTCATAATCTTATTGGCGTTTGCTCTTTCTAAATGAATATCCATTCCGGAGTGACCACCTTTTAAACCAGTAACACTAAGCTCATAGGCAAATTCTGAATTTGATATAGCTTCTGGTTGGTACTGAAAATAGCTATTGGTATCTATACCACCAGCACATCCAATGCTAAACTCGTCATCATCTTCAGTATCTAAGTTTAATAAAATTTGACCATCTAATATTTCTTGTTCCAATTCAAAAGCACCGGTCATTCCAGTTTCTTCATCAATAGTAAAAAGAGCTTCTAAAGGTGGATGATCAATATCTTTTGAAACTAACAAAGACATTATTGCGGCTACACCCATACCATTATCTGCACCAAGTGTGGTTCCCTCTGCTGTGACCCAATCACCATCAACAAACATTTTAATACCTTCATTTTCGAAATCAAATACAGTATCTGCATTTTTTTGATGCACCATATCTAAATGACTTTGAAGAATCACAGTTTTTCTATTTTCCATTCCCTTTGAAGCAGATTTTTTGATAATTACATTTCCTGCTGAGTCAACATATGTTGGTAAATTATTAGTCTCTCCAAAACTCTTCATAAAAGCAATAACTTTTTCTTCCTTTTTTGAGGGTCTAGGAACATTATTTAAATCTTCAAAGTGATTCCAAACTATTTCAGGTTTTAAATTTCTTACTTGCATACTGTTATTTTATGGGTTTCTTTTATAAAAAACAAATCCTCCCTTTTGATAAAGAAATGAAATGTTTTTATTACTATCTAATAAGTGATTTCTATCAATTCTGGAAACAAAATAAACTGGCTTATCAATAGCTCCATTTTTTAACCAGTCCAGTAGAATTGAATTGTACTGTTTTACTGCCAAATGATTAAAAGCAGAATGTTTATGCATAACAATTTCTTTAGCTTTAATTTTTTGCTCGTACAACGCATCTGATTCTTCTAGTGCATTTATTTTGGTGTAATAATATTGTGCATAGCTTTTGTATCCAACAGTTGTGATATACACATTTTCGTTTTGTATCGACTCATAAAAATCAATTGCAGGTCCTTGACTATATATTTCAACTTTTGGAAGCACATATTTTCCTAACAGCAAAATGGTACTTCCCAGCCCTATTACCAGAACAACAAGAGACAGGATTATATTTCTTTTGTTTAGAAGATAAACAAAGAATAAAATCGAGACCCCATAAACCAATGAAATCATCCATTCAAACCCAAACCAGTTGACATCTAAAACCAATTGTGCACTAAAAAACTTATCAGCAATTAACCCCTGCAAATAATTCAAATGAAAATGAGCAAGAAAAGGAATTAAAAATAAAACCACTGAAATCAAACTTCCAACAACAATTAAAAGCACATTAAGCCACTTAGAAGTTGAGCTATTCCAATTGTTAAGCTGTAAAGCAGCTAAATAACTCAATGGTAAATAAGTCATCGAAGAATAGTGAACAATTTTGGTTGAAACAATGGTAAATAAAATTAACACCACCCAAAACAATACTTTCATCCAACGCTCAAATGAAAGTACATCAGTCTCACTTTGTTTAAAAAACCTTGGAAGTGCAATGAAAGACATGGGCATACAACCAAATAATACCACTACAAAATGATAATAAAAAGGCTGCTGATGTCCGGCTACAGGTTCAGAAAATAATTCAATTTGGTATTTTACAAATTCTATTAGAAACCATGGGCCATTTTTTATGGTTTCATGTCCAAACCAAAAGCAAGAGACAAAAAGTACAGAAACTCCAAAAATCATAACTTCTTTAATAGAAAAAAATCGTTTTTGTCTCTTTAACAGCCAATAAAAAATTACAGTTAAAAACAAAAGAAGAAAGCCAACAGGTCCTTTGGTTATAATAGCAAAACCAATAAATAATCCCGATAGCATAGAACAAAGATTTCTTTGTTGTATTTTTTGATCAGACACCCATCTAATAAAAAA
>CETG01018889.1_pt1 | contig 15080 bp, 14 predicted proteins | sample 361471 | NCBI WGS metagenome assembly CETG01 (sample SAMEA2622696, study PRJEB7988) | marine metagenome | isolation source: saline water (ENVO:00002010), including | reverse complement strand
AAAGCAACAAAAAAAGAACCTCAATTAACTGCTAAAGAAAAAAAAGCGAAAAAACGAGAAAAGAAACAATCCAAATAATAATTAAAAAGATAATCAGATACTAAGATAATTCTTTTTATTAGATAAAGATAATATATTAGAAATTTTCGATGTTTTTAATCGTGATGATATGTCTATTTCAGATCAGGAGAAAAACATGAAAGCCGATTATAAAAAAATAATTTTTAATAAAAATGATCTCAACGGAGAACGATTTTTTGTTAAAGCAACATTTACCATGACATATGATCATAAAGATGTTGATATTGTTTTATCATTAAATTAATTAGAAAAGTTTCGTAACAATTTAATCAGCTAAAATAGCATATGCTATACTAACTAAGATGTCTCAAAAAACGATTTTTATTACGGGGGGTAACAGAGGAATTGGGCGTGGTTTAGTCGATCGTCTTTGTAACAAACATCATGTTATCTTTACATCCCGTAAACATATCGATGACGTTCCTGCTGGATCAACATGTCTCATCATGGATGTAACAAATGATTCAAGTATTAAACAAGCTACCCAGCAACTAACAACACCCATTGATATCCTAATTAATAATGCTGGTATATTACCCGATTATCAAACGCCTACCTTAGAATCCGATATAGCTATAATCGAACAAACATTTTCAACCAATACACTAGGACCCTTACGTGTTTCTAAAGTGATTGTTCCTAAAATGAATGAAGGGGGTCGTATTATTAATATTTCCAGTGGAATGGGGCAATTATCCGATATGGGAAGTGGTGCCATCGCATATCGATTATCAAAAACCAGCTTAAATGCATTAACACGTGTATTACATAACGAATTAAAAGCAAAAAATATTTCTGTGAATTGTTTATGCCCAGGATGGGTTAAAACCGATATGGGTGGGCCAAACGCTCATCGTAGTATTGAAGAAAGTGTTGAAAAAATAATGCCACTATTATTTGACGAATCCATTCAAGGTGGCTTATTTTATCGAGATGCTCAGGTGATTGATTGGTAACGGATTACTAAAGTTGATAAGCAAAACTAATTTTATAAATATCCTCTAAATAAAACGCAGCGGGTTTATTCCAAGCAAAATCAATCATTAATGAATCTAAATGTAAACCAAGCCCTAAACTCATAATATCTTTATTAAGACCCACTCGAATAGCAAATGGTTTTGTAAGCCAGTATTCCAGTCCCATAGTAATCTTAGCCGTCCGATTTTTTCTCAAATTTAAATCCATACTCGTTAATAATCGATCATAAAAAAATGAAGCACTTCCACCAAGTTTAAATAAAGTTGGAACCGTATCAATCGTAGCTGAAGACAATGACCGTTTCATGGATGGTTGAATCAAATTTTGAACATTGGCACCTAATGTAATATGTTTTCCCAGTATATAAGCCATCCCAACATCCAAGCCAATACCAAAAGTTTGATAATGATCAACTCGTTCCTGAAGATATTTTAAGGATGTTCCAATAGATAAGCTATCTAAAATATGAAAACTAGATGCAAGATAACTTGCTGTTGCATTATAAAATAAGGTATTACCAGAAACCCTATAGCGACTAGTGGTTGCATCATACGTTGTTTCTTTAATATCATCCATATATGCATTAATAATACCTACTCCAATAGGATGTCCCATAATTGTAAAGAGTCCTTGCATAGAAACATAATGAGTTTCATAAGCTTTTGTACCCATAAATCGAACTTCTGGACTCGTTGAAAAACTAAGCAAAGCAGGGTTCCAATAAATAGCATCACTATTCTGAGCAATACTTACATGACTCATTCCCATACCAGAGGCTCTTGCCTGAATACCATTTTCAATAAAAGCCCCCGCATTATTAGATCCATATACTAGGAAAGGAAAAGAAAAAATAAATAATAGTAATATGCTAAATAAGTTCATTTTAGTACCAATATCTTTGTTTTAATTATCTTAGTATCAGAGTCAGTTCTAGCAACCAAATAAAGAATATAGGGTCCATTAGCGACCACTTCACCAAAATCATTACGTCCTGACCACTCAATGCTATGAAACGATGCCGTACCCCCTTGTGAATCTCCAGAACTAAAATGACGATGCCATAATGATTCCCCGCTAATCGAATAGATATAAAGATTAATATCAGCATCCTGAGAAAGTTCATACTGAATATAGGTAGATTCAATAGCCGGATTAAATGGGTTTGGCCCAGTTAACATAGCTGACTGTTCACCAAGTGGTCCAAATACTTTTAAAGAATTAATATCAGAAATACTCTGTAATGAATCAAGCTCCTCATTAAGCATAATCGTATAAAATTCATTAGGAGCAGAGACTGGTAGATGAGTTTCATTGGGTTTTAAATCGATAGCTTGAAAATAATAATCAATAGCCGTTACAGCATCATCCGAATTTGAAATAGTATAGCTATAATCATCTCCTAATTTAGTCATCGTAGCAGTATGCCATAAACTAATAGGGCCGTTATCAATCGTATAGCGATAAAAAAGTGTAACAATGGGTAGTGACGATGACTTCATAGCATCAATAGCAGTAGCTGTAATTAAAATATCATTAGCCTTAGCAGCTTGCGTAAGATGATCATGGTCGATAACGGGACCTTCCGTATCAAGATAGGTTAAAGCATGTTTAACATGAATCATACCATAACCATAAAAGGGATCTTTTCCACTATCACCAAGATCAGTCGCTGAATGAAAAAGTGCTTCCTTAACATCTGAAGATGTAATATCTGGATAAGTGCTCATCAACAGTCCTACCATTCCAGCTATATGAGGAGCCGCCATAGAGGTACCAGAATAACTAGCATAAGTTGAATCAGGAATAGTAGAATAAATATTGTGAGATGCAGGTACATTACCACCCGTACCCCCAGGTGCAGCAATGTCAATTCTATCACCAAAATTACTGTAATTATTTGCAAAAAAACCCGTATGCCCAATGGAAGATACTGCAATCACCCCTTCATAAGAAGCCGGAACAAAATTACTAACATCACTCGAACTATTACCAGCCGCAGCTATAACCAAGCAATCATTAGATAAAGCCATATCGATACTATATTTCATAATGGAGTCAGAATGAGCATTTAAGTTAGATTGATAAGCGCCAAAACTTAAATTAAGAATATTAGCTCCGTTAGTAACGGCATAGAAAATAGCATAATAAACACTTAGGGATGTTAAGCTGCCGTCTTTATCGCTTGATTTAAGCGTCATAACAGAGCATCCTGAACAAATACCAGCCATACCTATTTGATTATTAGTCTTAGCCGCTATGACACCTGAAACATGGCTTCCATGAGAATTATCATCAGAAGGATCATTATTTTCATCAATAAAATTCCAACCTCTAACATCATCAATATAATCATTTTCATCATCATCAATCCCATTATCTGGAATTTCATTAGGATTGGTCCAAACAGCATCTTGTAAATCAGGATGAGTTAAATCGATACCCGAATCAATAACCGCCACTACAACCGATGAGTTCCCTTCAACATAGGCAAAGACATCATCATAATGAATCATTGGCATATTCCATTGCATACTCAAATAAGCAGGATCATTAGGAGTGGATTGTAAGGTATAAATATAATTAGGTTGAGCCCAAACAATATCTCTAGATGATTCAAAATCAGTTGCTACCTGTTCCATATCTAAAGTGCTATCTTCAAATTCAAGCTGATACATCCCATCTTCATCAAACGTTAGTAACGGTGCTATTGAAGAATGAACAGAAGAAGGTTTTTTGACCGTAACTTTTTTAATTGATTTAATATTATATTGATTTAAAAAAAGCTGAGATTGAGAGGATGTTGGTGATTGAATGAGCGCATTAATAAGAGAGCGTTTAGATAAAACTAACAATTCACCTGGTTTATAATCTTGTGCGATTATATAAGGAGATAAAAAAATTAAAAGTAATAAGACTTTAAACCAATATATCATAATCAATCAATTAATATCCTGATTTTATAATTAAATAGCATCTAAAATAGATTTCCAAAGAGGTTAATTTAAACAAAAAAAACTAAAAATTTTCAAATGTTACACAATGATATTTAAATTTTAATGAAAAGTATACTAGTATAGTATAGTTATTTCGTCAAAAGTTTAATGCTGAATGATGATACATGTGAATATGAAATTCAAATTACGATAAAAATAAAGTTACTTAAGCCATCATATTGATCCTAAAAAAAATTACAGCCGTTTAAAGAACGGTAAAAAAGGATGATAGGATGAAATTAAGTAATGAAAAAAAGAAGATAATAGGCTTAGTTAGTGTTGGATTAGGGGTAAGTTACATATCGTTTCCTAATATTTATTATCATATAAGTATCTTAGCGTGGAGCTGTTTGATCCCAATATTAATTGTAATTGGAAATTATACAGAATATCGAAAACGGTTATGGTTATGCTGGTTGTTTTTTCAACTATTTTTTTTATGTTTATTTTGGATGAATCCATTTGAATATTATGAGCGATATGAAACGCTATGGATGATAATCATATTAATTGTTTTTTATAGTATTTTTCCAATTATATTTTCCTTAATAGTATCATTATTTAATCCAAAAAAACCGTGGCAATCTTTGGTAATAGTGCCATCCATATGGGGGGTAATGGAGTTTGTTCAAACGATCTTTCCAGTAGGGTTTCCTTTAAGTTTAGCCATATCGCAATATGATAATCCGATGCTCATTCAATTAGCTCGCTGGACAGGTATTTATGGTGTTAGTGTACTATTACTTGTTAATAATATAGGGATTTCTCTTTGGATCTTAGTAAAGAAAAAGCGATATTTATATTTAAGTATTAGTTTAATAATCCTAAATCTGCTAATTGGAATATATTACATAGTTCAAAAACCGGACACTAAAAATGTAAAACCTTATACTTTTATTTTAATACAACCTAATATTAAGTGGAGAGAGGCTTATTATTCATTTGAAAATAATTATTTATATAAACATATACTATCCTCATTAACGAGGATAGCTAAAATAGCTACGGCTATATTAAAAGAAGGGGTTGTGGTATTTCCAGAACTCACAATATCGGATTTTAAGAGCACTAATCAAGAGCTTCAACAGACAATTAAAGCAATAACAGACCAACGGTATTATATGGTGATAGGAGCAAGACATGAGGGAAAAAATACTGTTTTTTCATTTTCTCCACAGGCAAACATGTTAAGCAAATATAAAAAAAATAAACTAGTACCAATGTTTGAAAATAATGAAACAAAAGATACTAAATTTAATGACCCGCTTTCTTTATATAGTAATAAGATTCAGTTAGGAACGTTTATTTGCTATGAATCACTATTTCCATCAATCGCAAGGACACAAACAAGAAAAGGAGCGAATCTACTAGGTGGCGTATCGTTTAATACATGGTTAGGAAATACAAATTGGGCCATGTTACATATGGCCTACCTACCGTTTAGAAGTGTAGAAAATAATAGGTATGCATTTTTTTTAAATAATAATGGACCTAGTATTATGTGTGATGAAAAGGGAAGGGTTATAGAAAAAATTGCTTTAGGAAAAAAGGGGTTTATGATTGTGGAATGCCCATTAATAAATGATAAAACAGTATATACACGATTGGGAGATATATTTGTAATAGGGTTAGTTGGTCTGATAATACTAAGTACAATAATTGCCTTAAAACAAGGAAATAGGAAAAGAATAATGATAAAAAATAAGTTGATACAATAATCAAAAATTGACAAATAGATCGGTCTATTTTAATGTTGTATTACATGTAAATTTCTCTGTTGCCTTTCAACTAGAGCTAACCCGTTTGAAAGGAAATCGTACTACTTAATAAAGAAAAAGTTGGTCATTGCCAACTACTATAATTTAAAGGCTCATAACAAAGAAGGAGGCTGTAAATGACATATGTAATGGGTGATAACACGTAACGTTAGTCTAAGGTTTGAAGCGTGTTATGAACAATAAATGAGTAAAAAGGGAGTAAGAAATGAAAATAAATATTTTTTCAATCGTAGGAAATAAAATAATACGATATGTATCGAGTTGTTTAATTTTAATGCTTATTACAACTAGTTGTGGGAATCATAATCAAAATAAGGAATCGTTATCACAATCATTTAATCATTCATCTCAAATTATCAATGATGAAGAACCTGTAACAAATGCTGCTATTCAAGTTTTAAATAATAAAGTAGGAAAGATTCATAATACTGAAACAGCTGAAGATGCTGTGAATGAATTTATCAATTATATGGCAACTCGTTTTGAAGAATCAAGTTCCCAAGAAATATCTCAGTTAGGGCAACAGCAATCAAATCAAGCTATACTCAAGCAGTATATTAATAGTAGTCACATGGCTAAGCAGGAACTAGCTATGAGAACGAGCAACGTATCAGCGCAAACAAAAGTTAGCCATTTCGGTTTAATATCAGCAGAAGAGCTAGCAAAAAAAATTAATAAATACGATAGTTATGCTAATCAAGTAACAGAAGAAGAAATAGGTACGATTCGTGATGCTGTACGACGATCAATGCCAAATATAGCGGTTGATAAAGCAAGTCCATTGATGTCAGAACTAGAGGCTAGTATCGTAACATGGGCATATGGAACGGGGGATGATGGAACCATGGCCCCAGGATCAATTACGCTGGAAAAACCCCTATCTAAGGTATTATCTCAATCATTGAATGATCATAATGGGATTAAGAGCCAAGCCATTGCTTGGGTAGCCGTAACGGTGATTACAATGTTGGTAGTAGGAGTAGCTTGTGGCGTGAATTATACCGTGCAGCAAATGTATGAAGTGGACGTTTTTGGAAATAAAGTTAAGGATGATGAGATAATTAAATTTTGTTGGAAGGAAAAAAGAGGTCGGCGGACGTATACACGGTGGGGAGAACGTAAAGAAACCACATGGTACTATAGTATGCAAGACCTAAAAGACGCAGCTGAATCTTTAGAGGAAGCTGTTTATATTCATACTAATAAAAATCAAAACGGGATAGCCGTGTTACCAAGTTCATTAAATGATAATTATCTTGGAATTGCAGCATCTAATCAGTCATTAGAGTTTCCTTGGGAAGAAAAAAAAGATAGTTTAAAAATAGGCGATTTGATTTTTTTAAAAAGTACTAGAGATGACGTTATCTCTAAGTTTTCTTACTGGACACATGTTTCGATGTTATATGAGAAAATTGGGTCAGGTAGGGTATTAGAATCAGTACCAGGAATTCTAGGTACATCTGTCTATGAGCTAGGAGATAATTGGGATGATACGATTGCGATTTCAGTAAGAAGAATTTTAAATATATCAGAAGATAAAGTTATAAATGCGGTTAAACAATCAAAAAGAAAATGGCAGTTAACCAATTATAGACCGGATAAAATTAGGCCTGAATTAGTCAGTAGAAATGGAAAAATTTCATATTATAGTGAGTGGAGTGATAAATATGATACATCAGCAATTTATTGTTCTAAATTAGTATGGTTAACCTTTAAAAATATAAAAAATAATTTGGGAGACTATATTAATTTAGATTCTAATGTAACCACATTTCCGGATTCTTATAAACGATATGGTATAACGTTAGACAGTACTAAAATGAATGCTCCAGATACGGATGATTATGGAAATACAATTACCAATGCATATATTGGCGTATCTCCAGATGATATTTATTCATCAAAGCATCTTGCATCTGATATATTTATTTTAGGAAGGTTTTAAATAAAGTAAGAAAAAAATATGACTCGATAAACCATCATAAGTTTATCGGGTCTAATGTTGAAGGGTTTATAAATGGGTCTAATAAAAAACAAAAAGGGATTATTGATTGGAGGGATATTACTTGGTTGTATCCTAGGTATCTATATATGGAATACGGGAGCTATAAAAAAAGATCATATCTTATATAGTATTCAATATAAGGAATCAAAAACAGCTTTAGTGGGAATATCGTTAGATAATTATCAGGTTATACGTAATATTAAGCTTGATAAGAATTATAATAATATAGCCGTTCATAATGATAATGCTTATATATCTGTTTATAGAGATACTGATAAAGTTGGATTAATGCGTTCAGGAAAAGAATTTAGAAAATTAAATTTAAGTTCACCACAATTAGGTAAAACTGTAACAATGGATGGGCATACGCCAACAGACATTTTGGTATTAGATGATAAAGTATTGATTGAAACACGATTTTTAAATAGATCGCCAGTTGCATCCGGGTTTGAGGTGTATGATGAACAATTAAATTTTCTTTATAATATTAATTTTGAAGAAGCTTATGTAAGTTTTAAGTGGAAGGTGATAGAGAAAAAATATATTATTGTGCTGGCAAATAAATTAGGTGAAGACGATATCCATGATTGGAAGACCGTTGCGATAAAAATTGATTATAAAACTCATAAAATTTTAGATAAACGAGTGATTTATGATAGTGATTTTTATGATTTTGATTTGATGGAAAACGACTTAGTAATTGCGTTTGTAGATAGAGATCAAGAAAAGGATAATAGTAAGACAAAGCAGCATGATATATGGACGTTAAATATAAATAGCTATGATTTGAAAAAGATAATGAAAATTGAGAGTGAGCCCATTAAATTATATAGTATTGCAAATAAAAATAGATTGTTAATAGCCGATCACAATAAAATTAATATCATTAATTATAAAGAAAGATCATTATTAAAAAGTATTCAAATACCAGGAATAAGGGATTGGATTATAAAAGATAATAAACTATGCGTAAATCAACGATTTTTATTAACCAATTTTTATCAAGGTGATCCTCAAATTACCATAGTAGATTTAGATTCGTATCAGGTAATTAAAGAAATTAAAGGAACGTTTGGAACATTTGCTAAGGCAGTGAATTAAAAAATAAATAGAAGAGGGGAATTAATGTTTATTTTATAATAAATATAAGTTAATTTTTTATATTTTTAATAAAATGAAAAATAACATATAATTAAGAGTTCATGAAATTAATGCCATTATTGATTACATCAGGAGTTGCTCTAAAAAGTCCAAGCGGGCAGTTTGGTGTTAGGCAGATGCGTATCAAATCAGTCCAATCGAACGTACCATATTTAGGTAGAGATTCTAATAGTGCAGTAAGTATGAATGATTACCGGCCTTTTGCTGATAAAAATAATAGGATTGATTATCAAAATATGAATGAAGAATGTTTGGTAGAACCAAGGCTTTTAGCAGAGATTGATAGTAGCAAGCCTTTGCCAAAAATATTAGTAGAAAGAGCACTCATAACAGGGTTAGCATCACTAGGGCTTGCGGTGATATTACCACCAGTAAAGCAGTTAGGTTTATTAGGGACTGTATCATTTGGTCATAATATTGTACGTAGTGTAAAAGCGATAGCCCCGATCGTAGCATTTACTGCTAATATGCCAGCCTTATTAGGGCATCTTATGCAATCTATTCCTGGGGTTAAAGATTTACCAGAAAATTCAAAAATAAAAATGGCAATAAAAGTTGCGATATTAGCAACGATAAAACATTTTTGGGTGTGGCCTCATGAAAATAAATTAAATACATTAAGTATCGGGGTTGGTAATAGTATGTTAAAGCAGAACCCAGAGTATATAAGGCGATTGGCACATGGGTTACGTGAAGCAGTTTTAATTATGTGTGTAGGTCAACAAGCTTGTCGAGGAGCAAAGGATCAGTTTTTATCCTACGCAAATAAGGCGTTAATGCAAACAACATTCGACAAAATAGCATTTCGTACAAGTATTAATCCTATGTTTACAATAGCATCACGAGGACTTTATTTATTTGCTGTAAAAGAGGTGATTGATAGAACCTCACTGTGTATTAATAAAGGACTGAAACAGTCTAAATAACCATAACTATTTAAGTTAATTATAAATAAAAATGATACAATAAATTTAAAATGGATCAAAACTTATTTACAATAGTAGAAACACGAAAGATAGAAGAATTTTGTATTGAAACATTATCTATTACAGAGTATGACTTAATGCTTCGAGCAGGAAATGCATTAATAAATTATATCAAGCAAGTATTTCCTAATAAAAAAATGATACAGGTTGTCTGTGGATCTGGAAATAATGGAGGGGATGGATATACCGTTGCACGATTATTATTAGAAAATGGAAAACGGGTAAGCTGTTATGAGGGAAAAGAGCCAACTCAAGAGTCGGCGAAAAAAGCAAGAAACGAGTTGATAGCTTCTGGATTGAATCCCCAATCATTTACAACGTTAACGATACAAAAAGATGCCCTAATTATAGATGCTTTATTGGGGATAGGGTGCCATAAACCAGTGCAAGGGATATATTTAGACATAATTAATAAAATAAATGAATCTGGCGAAAGTATTCTTTCAGCAGATATCCCTTCTGGGCTATGTGCGGATACAGGAAAACCGCTTGGCTCTTGTATTGAGCAGGCTCATGTTCTGTCATTTATTACTAAAAAATTAGGGACTGTAATTGGAGATGCTGGAAAAATAATTCATAAGTTAACCTTAGACACCTTAGAAATTTCAGACAAATTATTGCAGCAAATAAAGCCAGGTTATTACGTTATAGAAAAGACAATTTTAGATAAGGTATCAAAAAAACGAGATAGTAATGCCTATAAAAATCAATTTGGACATGTATTGCTTGTTGGGGGCGATAGTGGCTATGGAGGTGCGATTATCCTAGCCGCAAAAGCTGCTAGCCAAAGTGGGGTTGGTTTGGTGAGTGTATATACAAAAAAAGATCATAAAGAGCCTTTGTTAACGCATTGTCCGGATTGTATGATTCATGATGAAGGATCTGATTTAAAAGCATTAATTGAGAAAGCAACTGCTATTATTATTGGGCCAGGACTAGGGTTTAGTGACTGGAGTAAAACCTGTTTAACAAACATTTTGGAATCATCAAAGCCATTGGTATGTGATGCGGATGCAATAACCTTGTTGGCAGAAAAAGCAACATTTCCAAAAAAAGATAACCTTATTGTGACGCCTCATGAAGGAGAGGCAAAGCGACTCGTAGGAGAGGATCATGATAATCGATATGCTATGTTAACTGCCTTAGTAAAAAAAACAGGTGCGACAGTAATATTAAAAGGTCAAAATACCTTAATAAAGGAAGATGAAGAGACGTTTATTTGTACAAAAGGGAATCCTGGATTAGCAACAGCCGGGACCGGTGATGTATTAGCTGGAATGATCGGTGGATTTTTAGCACAAGGCCATAGTCCTTTAATCGCTAGCAAAGCGGGGGTTTATTTGCATGCTATCTGTGGAGATGCTTGTAGTGAGGCTTATAGTGAGCGTAGTATGACAGCAACTGATTTAGTCGTTATGATGAAAACAATGTTTTAATATGCTATACTCAAAGAAGTAAGAGTTCGTTATAATACACGTATGAAACAGCAGCCATTTAAAGAGATGTTATGGGATAATGTAACAGATGTATTTAATTTTACAGATATTACTTATCACCTATCAAAAGATAAAAAAACAGCACGAATAGCCTTTAATCGACCAGAGTGTCGTAATGCCTTTCGCCCAAAAACAGTAGATGAGTTATTAACAGCATTATCTGATTGTCATCAAAACATAGAGCTGGGTTGTGTGTTATTAACTGGAAACGGACCTTCTCCAAAGGATGGAGGCTGGGCCTTTTGTTCAGGTGGTGATCAACGAATACGAGGGCCGCAAGGGTATCAATATGATGCTTCAGAAGAAGCAAAAGCGAGTGTAGGACGCTTACATATTTTAGAAGTACAACGTTTGATACGGTTTTTACCAAAGATTGTCATTGCGGTAGTCCCTGGATGGGCTGTTGGAGGAGGGCATTCGCTTCATGTTGTCTGTGATTTAACGATAGCATCAGCTGAGCATGGAATCTTTAAACAGACAGATCCAGATGTAGCAAGTTTTGATAGTGGTTACGGATCAGCGTATTTAGCTAAGCAAATTGGGCAAAAACGTGCGCGAGAAATATTTTTCTTAGGACTATCCTATTCTGCACAAGAAGCCTTTGATATGGGAATGGTAAATGGGGTTGTTTCACATGGAGAGTTAGAGGATAAGGCCATAGAGTGGGCACAGCTAATTAATGAAAAATCACCAACAGCAATCAAGATGTTAAAGTATGGATTTAATTTGCCTGATGATGGGTTAGTGGGACAGCAGTTATTTGCAGGAGAAGCAACTCGTTTAGCCTATGGAACACAAGAGGCTCAAGAAGGACGAGTAGCTTTTACGGAGAAGCGAAAGCCTGACTTTTCACAATATGACTGGACTTACTAGCTGTTTTGAGTGTAGTTTATACTACATACATCATAAAGATTAAGGTGGGTTCATGAGTAAGAAATTAGGGATCTTATTAGCCGTATTAAGTGTTTTATCGTTCTCTCAAATAATAGCAGAGGGAGATAAAAAAGAACTAAGCTATCAGAAAAATAAGCAAATAGAAACGCGGTCTATTGTATTTGATCAAGAAGAGGTGATTCAAATAGATTTTAAGATCTTAAAAGAAGAGTTATCGTTAACAAAAAAACAGATCAAGAAGATATCCTCAAAGTATAACAAATATTTGAAAAAGCAATTAAAAATTAAAGAAAAGATTGTGGTTAGTAAGGTTTCTTTAAATCGATTAATGATTAAGAGTTTTTATGAAGATTATGAGATTGATGATGTTGTTAATGAGATTTTTAGTATGAAAAAAAAGCTCTATAAGAATTCTGTTTTTTTTATTAAAGAACTAGAAAGTAAATTTAAAAAAGATCAGATTATTCTATTTAGGCAATTAGTACCTGAATTATATAACGTGCAGCTTTAAAATAGGATAATAATGAGATATTTACATACGATGGTTCGTATTAACAATATAGAAGAATCCTTGTATTTTTATTGTAACATTTTGGGATTAAAAGAAGTAAGGCGCTATGATAATGAAAAAGGACGATTTACGTTAATTTTTTTAGCAACATCAGAGCAATATGAGAACGCAAAAGAGACAAAAACACCTTTATTAGAGTTAACCTATAATTGGGATCCAGAAGAGTATCTAGGGGGACGTAATTTTGGGCATTTAGCATTTGAGGTTTCCAATATTTATGAGATGTGTCAACGGCTATGGGATAATAATGTCATAATCAATAGGCCTCCAAAAGATGGAAGAATGGCGTTCATTAAATCTCCAGATGGGATATCAATCGAGTTATTACAAGAAGGAGAAGCCTTACCTCTTAAAGATCCATGGGTGAGTATGAAGAATACTGGGTCATGGTAATATATCTTAAGTAATTAACGTAATATAGAAGAGGGTACTAAAAATATATAAGGATCTAGCAAGGATATCCTTTGATGACGTTTGAGACATACCAAGTAGTACCATTAAAAAAATAAAACCATTTAATTGTAAAATAAAATAAATAGAAAAAATAAACACAAGAAGAAAGAAATCTCTGTACCGGATTAGTTTGAAATGTTTAGGAAAGAAAAATAAGATAGATATTAGTAACTCTAAGCCATATACAGTCCACGATAAAAATTGAGCTAATGAGTATATTTGAGGAGGAATGAATTTAAAGTTAAAGGGAACAAAATTTTCTTGTAGATTCAGAAGTTTAATTAAATTAGATTCAAGAATATCTAAGTAATTAAATGGGAAAATAGCATCTAAAAAGTAGAAGCGAGTTGAAAATAGGAGTTGATAATAAAGTATATTTCCAGACAAAAAATCAGGAGAAATAGCTTTATGAATAATAGAAAATAAAAATACAAAAGCAATGAGAAGCGATGCATTGAGTGATAAAAATTTAGTTTTTCGATCTTGAGGAACTAGGCAATTTGTTAAAATCACTAAAAGCCAGTATCCCCACAAAATGTCATGATTTTGGCAAATCAACCAAGAATCAATTAAAAATATCCAGTAATAGCCAACAAGTGGAGTCCAAAAATAAAAATTATGAATTAATTTAGGAAATAAGAAAAATAATAATAATAAAAAAGTAAATGTAGTGAACATGAAAGGGTGACCAACTCCATATTCGGGGAAAGCAGAAAAGTAATAATGAAAAATAATAAAGAAAAAAGTTAAAGAAGGGATAAGTTGGTGGGTATCCATAGAAAAGATAGCCATATAATACTTTTTTATTGAACGTGAAAATAGTTTAAAAGAGAAATTCATGATTTAGAAGATGCTCTGATTAATTCTTTGACATAGTATTGTTTGTTTTTGTAATCAAATATAGGTTGATAAATAATAATTTCAATATGGTTAAAATCTACTTTAGTGTAGTCTTCTGGAATGGATGCTGAAGGATCATGTTGGATATTAGCTCCAGATACGGTAGATGAAAAATAATGATGAAAAGTATTTTGAAAATATTCAGTTTTCATTGGAGTAATAGTATTATCGAGCATTTGAGGGTTATTACTATCTTTGGAGATAACCCATGTTCTTTTCTGAAACTCTTGTAATAATGTATTTAGTTTAGATTTTCTAGGGAAGCGTCTTATGTTTAGAAAAGTTTTGTATTTTTCAGGAGGTAAGATAGCGTAATAGGTTTTATCCCCAATTAGATGAATATGAATTTGCCTGTCAATGCCAGAAAGATATGAGAACATACCAAAGCCACCGCCCGACCATGGCGATAGGTAGGTTGTTTGAACGAGAAAAAAATGTATTAAAAAGATCAAAAAGATAATTGAAAACAAAGTAGCGCTAAATATATATTCTTTATGTTTAAAAGATCTCATAAGTTAATCATACAACATGAACAAAATATAAGTCTAAAGATCTTATAAAAATATGATCATTTAAAAAAAAACTGCAATTATACTATAATTTAAGTAAAAAATAACGTTGTGGAATTAATGTAATGATAGGTAGTATAAGAAGTGCGGATAGTGTGAGACAGGCAGCTCATAGCAGAGAAACTAAGAACTCAGTAGCGCCGGTCGGATTTAAACCAATAGGCTATAAAGTAGATCTCCGTATTATAAAAATATTGATTCAAAAATTAGAAGAC
>CETG01188117.1_pt1 | contig 15083 bp, 14 predicted proteins | sample 361471 | NCBI WGS metagenome assembly CETG01 (sample SAMEA2622696, study PRJEB7988) | marine metagenome | isolation source: saline water (ENVO:00002010), including | reverse complement strand
ACCACTCGACCACCCCTCCAGCGGGTTATTCAGTTGTATCCGAACCATTAATATATATCATAACAAGTCAGTCATAGTCAAGTAAATTACCTAATTGCAATGGATCTCATGAGTTATAAAATGAAAACTTTTTTGGTTGACAGAATATAGGTGTACTTGCACGAGTTAGTACATAATAGTTAGAATTAGTCCACCGAGGTTAGTCCTCCAATAAAAACCATCCGAACAATGGCTAATCCGTTTGAACTTTTAAAGGCAAAAGTTTCAGCAACCAATGATGTATTAAAAAGAAAAAAAGTTGGAGTAACTATATATATCAAGAAAGATGCGTTTGCCCTTAGAGCTTCACTACCCTCAAAAGATGGTCAATCTAATCAGAATATTCAACAATGGGTATCCATTGGATTAAAAGCTGACCAGAAAAATATCAAAGAGGCAGTAAGGTTATCTGAAAAATTAGGGGAGGAGAAAAGGGCTGGATTATTTAAATGGAGTGATTGGGAAAAAAAGAATGAAGAGCCTGTTGAGATACTCAAAGAAAGTAGAAAAGTTGGAGATATTATCAAAAGATTTGAAAAGGATTTTTGGAGTGCTGAAGATAAGGACAAAAATAATAACCAGAACATGGCTGGGTGGAAACAGATTGAAGGTTATTTATTAAAGATGGAAAAACATAAAATTCTTAATTATGAAAATATTGTTGAACTTGCAAACAAGGCACCAGCTGGATCAAAGAAGAAGGCGGATACTGCAAAGCATTTTTTGCGATTAGCTAAGTTTGCAGAAATACCAAATTTGAGGAAACTCCAGGAATGGTCAACAGCTACTCAAAAGGCTTATAAAGATGATGCTAAAAAGAGATCCAGAAAAAGATTGAAAGATGAGGAATATTTATATCATGTTCGTTTATTGAGAGAAGACCCAATATGGGGTTGGGCATTAGCTGCTCAATTTGTATTCGGTACTAGGACATCTGAAATATGGAGTATCAAACCATTTGAAGAATCTGGAAAGATTATGGCTGAAGTTTTGACAGTTCCAAAGAGTGAAGAGCCATCAGAATGGAGAGTCACTCCAGCATTAAAACAGGAATGGGCAAGAACTCTAGATATTTTGAATATATATAGGGAATTTAGTATTGATAAAACTGAAGATTATGACTCGGCATTTTTAAAGTCATTAAATAGAAGATTTACTAAATGGTTAGCAAAAAAGACCAATCATTCATTTCAGGCATATGACCTAAGACACGCTTATGGTTATCGCACTGCAAATATGAATATCAATACTGCATCAGCATCAAAATTTATGGGTCATAGTGAAGCTGTTCATACCGCAACTTATCAAAAGGGATATGACAAACAAGATGTTTTAAAGACATTAAATTTATTAGCCCAGCAACAACAATAGTTTATTGACAGATATGCATTTACGAATACAAACATATTTATAAGATTTAGTTATTGCAATGGATTAGAGCATATTCTTTCTAACCAAAGAAAATTAATCACACTCTGTTCCACGCCATGTTTCTTTAGTTGTGGATTTAACTGTTTGACCATTTATCCATCCCGAACACTCTGTTCCACGAAATGTTTCTTTACAAATATATCCTGCCTGAACTGAAGAAGAAGTTCCTAACACACCCCCTAATAAAAAAGTGGCAGCAACTAGGAATTTAGAGATATTCATTTTCTTGAAAATAATTACAATTACTCCTAGTTCTAAATTCAGAATAGTGATTCCAAATTTTAATAAGAATCAGTTTCATAAATCCAGAACAATACATTAATAAATCAAATTTATTAATGAAATTTTTAATTTATTGGCTATATTCAGCTATCGTTTCTGGAATATGGTTTTTCTGGAGATATAGGATTTATGAAAATGAATTTTTAATTATTGATGATGCTTTAAAGGATTGTGTTAATTGGGGAAAAAGAAATGGCTATTTACTACCCGAGAAACCTAGTTATTTTCAATTTTTTTTAGTAGAAAGACCATGGAATATTTTAATTTTGAATTTTACGTTTTTACCGCTTTTTCTGATTAATTTAGTGGTGATTTTGCTACTAATATCACCCTGGGAAAGGAAAGTAATGAGATACAAAAGAGCAATGAAAAACCTTAAAGATAAATGGGAAAAGGAATAATTTTAAAGTTCAGGTCATGATATCTAAAGACTAATTTACTAATTAATGACTCTCCAATCTCCACTTAATTGAAATGCTGCCCAAACATTTGGATGTCTCCAAGCCTCCACGATATGGTTTCTAAACTCCTTTTGAGTTTCAAATAATGCCTTATTCCTACTAACCCCAGATTTTAATTTTTTATAAAAACTTTCCATAAATGCTGCAGTAGGCTCATCTTTTACTTCCCAAAGAGATAACATACTTGATCTTGCCCCTGACACAGCAATTGATCTTTTCAGGCCATAAACACCATCACCTGCTTTATTAACTCCTATCCCTGATTCACAACCTGAAATAACAACTAATTCTGTACCCTGCCAATTTAGTTTACTTACTTCTAAAGCAGTTAAATAACCATCATCTAATTTATTCAGATTAGGAAAATTTGCACCTGATAATACTATTCCACTCCTTAAAAGTGGATTCTCAAATTTAGTATTTTTTGTATTCAAGTTATTTGAAAAAAGTATTGAAGATAAAATATTATTCTCTTCTTTATTACTTAAGAAAAAAGAATGAGAAGCAATATGAATGATTTTTGGAGAATCTTTTTTTTGTATATTTAATGCGGATGCTTCATTTTTTAAAAGCAAATTAGCATTTATTTCGTTAGCAATAAATAGACCTTCTTTTTTAGTCGCTGGTAATTGACCCCATATTCTTGCGTTTTGGTCAAAGGAACGCTCTTGATTATAAATTTTTCTAGGCTTATTAAATTCCTTCTCGTCTTTAGTATTGGTCTTTAAATCGAAATTTGGATCCGCTGCCACTAATGATTGATTTTTTTCAAGTTTATTTTTTTTATTTAAAATTACTAATTCTCTCCCAGTGGTTATCAGTCTTAATTCGAACTGATCCGTAAGAAATATATCTTTTTTATTCGCCATAGCCGAAAAAGGTATTCGATTTAATTCTGCATCTGGCGATATATACAATATTTCTTTATCATTTATAAATTTTTCAAGTGGTTCTATTATTAGAGTTGCTACTTTATTCCACATTATTTGAGCATCAGGGAGATATTCTTCTGATGAAATTAGGGCGTTATTTATATATTTTTCAATTGTAGAACTATCCCCTAAATCAATTGTTTCTACTTCTCCATTTGGAAATAACAGAAGAGCTTGATATCTAGGCTCTTCCCAATTTTTTTCATTTAAAGCATCTTCAGGGTTGTCAAAGATAAAGGGTCTATATTTTTGATACTCAATTAATACTCCATTTTTTGGAATTTCATTTGCTATTTCCTCAATTGAGTAAATCTTTGATTCAAGTTTTGGTAATGATTTATATAACTTTGATTCTAAGTTTTCTTTTTCAATAGTAAGACTATTGAATAAGTCCTTATCATTTGAAGTAATCGATGCAATTTTATTCGTTATTTTTAGAATCTCATCCTTTAATATTTTTTGTTCACCTTGAAGTGATGATATTTCAGATTGTTTTCTCTCAATTTCCTCAAGTAATCCATGACGATTTAGCCTCGCATATAAGGCAAGATATTTTCCTTTTGGATGGATAGTAGATGCAGAAAAAATTGCGGGATATGATATTCCAAGTGTTTTGATAAACTCATCTCTTTTGGATAATGGTAAAAATGGTATTTGTTTTTGAATGAATTTAAATTGTAAATCAAGACTTTTTCTTAAATAGAAATCTGTTTTTTCATATTCGCCATCATTAAAATATACCATCGCTAAATTTATCAAAGGTTGAATCAATATTGGATTTTCATCCCCATATATTTTTTTATAGTTTTTGAGTGATTCTTCGTGATAAATTTTTGATTCTTTATTTTTTCCTTGAAACCATAAAGCGCTTCCTATCATTCCTGATAAATACGGTTCAGGTTCTTTAAATTTTGAATCTTTAAATTGTAATTTATAAATTCTTTTTAAAATCTTTTCTGCCTTTGGTAATTTATTTTCCATAAAAGCAATATATGCAAGATTAAATTGCCCCTCGGCACTCCAAGAATCTATTAATTTTTTTGCTTTTTTAAATTCTTTTTTATCTATATAAATACCAATAAGAAGATTCTTGCATGCACTGTAATAAAAAGAATTGCTTCTTACTTCTTTGCTTATATTTGCTAAACATTTTTCCAGTAATGCCTCTGATTTATCAATGTTCCCGACATAAGAGTTATAGAGGGATTCGGCATAAATTAGAGAAACATAACTTTCATTGGTATTTATTTTTTTTAGTAATTTCTTACCCTTAACTAATAATTCTGGGATCTCTTGATACTCTCCAAATCTTGAATAAACATCAATTAAATATGTAATTGATAAAAATATCTCATTTTCATTACCAAAATTAAAAACGGATTTAAAGTCTGAAACAGCACCATTTAAATCTCCAATCTTTGATCTAATTAAACCTCTATGTTGATAATAAATCGCTTCTAAGGAATTATTTTTGATTGCAGCTGTATGATCTATTATTGCGCCTTCAAGATCATTTAGTAACCCTTTATAGTATCCCCGCAAATTATATAAATAAGAATCGCCTGAATCTCTCTCAACTGCAAGATCTAAGTCATCAATAGCTTCAATATATTTTCCTAAATCACCTTTACTGTAAGCTCTTGCACCATAAGGATAAGATCTTCCCGGATCAAGCTCAATAGATTTAGTAAAGTCAGATATTGCACCATTATGATCACCAAGCATTTGTTTGCTAAATCCACGACCATTAAAGCTTGGTGCCCAGAGATTAGGATTTAATTCTATCGATTTAGAGAAATCTGATTTTGCTCCTTCGTAATCACTTAAGTTATTTTTGCTAACCCCTCTATGATAATAAGCTTCCCAATTCGTTGGATATTGTTTAAGGAAGTCATTAATATCATCTAATGCGCCTGAGTAATCAGTACTTTCTATTTTTTCTATTCCTTCTAAAAGGAGCGATTTGTGCGAATCTGCTTTTACTGATTTAAAAAATGAAAAATCTAAAAAATTACTACTGAATATAAAAGTAATTAAAAAAAATTTAAACATTCAAAATTTGAATTTTGTTTTGTTAGATAAGCCTTTTAAATTTACGCCTAATAATCCTGCGGCATCTTTTTTATATGGTGTTGGTTCTAAATCAACAGATTTCCCGGAACCCCTTGATTTAGAGAATTTTTTATAAAGTGGATCGTCTATCTCATTCTCAACAAGTTTATCTATTGAGGCCATAGAACAAGTTGAATCAACTCTGCCCATTCCAGATAAAAGAGCATAAGCTCTTTGTGCGCCTGTCCCATGACTATCGCTCCCAATAGCATAGGCAGCAGATGCCATTTCTAAAATACTCTCTCTTGTTACTCCTAATTCCTCATTGCCTTTTTGAATAAAATAACCTGCTAAACAATCCGCTTGTAGTTCACTATGAGGTTTTTCGTATTCAATTCCTAAGCCTTCTTGTAGTGCGTGTGCAAATTCATGAGCAATTACGAAAGCAATGCTTGAATTGCCAAAATACTTCACAAAACTTTTGAGTTGTTTTGGATCAAGAACGATCGTATGGGTAGCAGGACAATAATATGATCCACCTACATCAATTCCGGTTTTGTAGTCACCGCATCCACCGTATACCTTTGTACCTGTATTGGTGGTTATAACTTGCGGAGGGTATATCCCTTTTAAGTTTTTATCTGAATCCCAATTATTCATCAGGTAAACAGTTGTTTTATCTATGATTTTATTTATATCACTTGCATTTGCCGCATTCGGCAAGAGAAGAAATATCAAAATTATAATAAATTTTCTCATTTTTACCAATTATTTGTACTTATTTTAGATCAACTGTCAATTTATTAATATTTCTGGTATTTTCTACAGCTAAACAATTTTTCTGTAATCCTAAAATTTTTGGAATATCTTGTTCGATTGAATTTTTACTTAAATTTTACTTAAAAAGGTGAAAGAGCTGTTAAAAAGTGATTGACCAATATTTGCAAAAATAGGTCTTCCATGCACAGGCCCAGGAGTTGGAATTGAAGCATTGGCATCTCCCATTTGGGACCAAACTATAGATCCTCCTTTTAAAACTAACTCAGGCTTTACTCCGAAAAATGAAGGTTTCCACAAAGCTAAATCTGCAATTTTACCTTTCTCTATTGAACCAACATATTTATTGATTCCATGAGCTATTGCTGGATTGATTGTAACTTTAGAAATATATCGCTTAAACCTGAAATTATCATTCCTATCAGAATCCTAAGAAAATGGGCCTCTTTGTACTTTCATCTTATGAGCAGTTTGAAAAGTTCTTGTTATTACCTCACCAACCCTACCCATTGCTTGAGAGTCACTAGCGATAATGGAAAAGGCTCCAATATCATTTAAAATATCTTCTGCTGCAATAGTTTCTCTTCTAATTCTTGATTCAGCAAATGCGATATCTTCTGGAATCTTAGAATCTAAATGATGACAAACCATTAGCATGTCAAGATTCTCCTCTAAGGTATTTCTCGTATAAGGCCTTGTTGGATTTTTGCTACTTGGAAGAATATTATTTTCTCCTTGCTCTGAATACGTAGAAGAAAGTTTTATTGTAAGATTCCTAGGAGTGGAATCATACACTTTTGTTTTTGCTCTTAATTCTGGGAATTCTTTTCAAGAATAAATAAATATCGCTAGTAATATGCTTGTTAATACTAATCAACGATCTTTATGAATTTATTAATAGGCTTTGCTTCATTAGTGGATATTAAAATGGGGGAAGAAGATGTAGGTCCTCCTGGATTTAAAGATATAATTCCTGGTTCAAATAACTTTTTTAAAACAATATTATGAGTTATTGAATGGCCAACAACTTTTACTTTTATATCTGTCTTTTCATAATTATATTTTAAGTTCTGTTCATTTAGCGGCAAAATTCTATAAACAGTAAAAGGGATACTACTTTTAAGAATGATATTATTACTAAAATGTCTTGGGATTTGTATTAAATAAAGATTATCTAGTCTCTTATCTCCAATCTCATCAGAATAAGAGCGATCCAAGAAAACAGGGATACCTTTTTTATATAAACAAAAAGTAAATTTGGCTTCATGCCATTTCTTTACCTTCTTCATCTCTTTTTCTTTTATAAAAGAAAGTTTGTATTTATTTGATATTTCTCTTATTATGCCAATTGGTTCTAATTGGAACTTGTGCCAAAATACACCAACAATAAAACTAATAATAATTGTTAAAAGATAATATTTTAAATTTATTATTTTATTCCTTTTCATATTTTTTTATGATTAAAATTTATTGTAAAGTTTATTTAATAAATTGGTTTGGTTTGGCTCTATTTTAAAATTATTTATATTCATTATTGAACCTATTTCATTTAAATATTTATTATTAGTATTAGTTATTATAACTTCTTTTAATAATGTTTTAGCACCTTTAAACCAGCTCTTCTTGTTATAATTTGCAATTCCAACATAGGTATTATTTATTAAAATATTTTCACCTTTCAATAAAGAGTCATCTTTAACAGCAATACCAACTAGTGATTTTATAATATTTATATTTTCCATATTAATTGAACTATTTTCTCCAATGCTTATCCCTTTGTCTCCAGAATTATTTATTAATATATTTTTTAAACTTACACCACTTCCTGAAAAATCTAAACCATCATTTCCTATATTTGTAAGTTTTAAATTATTCATTGAACCATTTGAAAAATCTATATCTATTGCGTCTGATAATGAATTATTAAATTCTGAATCATTTATTATGAATTTAGAATTTATAATATTTAAGGAATCTTCAGACTTTAGAGATTCAAAAGATGCATTATTAATTTCTACGTCAGAATTATAAAAAGTAATACTTCCACTAGGATTTATACCGTATTTATAAATAGTTTTTAAGTTTTTAAATGATATATGTTTTAAAGTCGATGTTCTTTTAGCGTTAACAACAACAATACCCTGTCCATTGCCATCTGATGAAATTATTTCTATTGGTAATTTTGCTGTTCCTATAAATGACAATGGAGAGTAGCTTATTATCGAAGCATTTTCTATAAGGTCAAGTGAAGTGCCAGGTAGAATTTTTAATTGATAACCTGAAGGGATAAATAGTGAATCTTTTATTCTTATAGAATTTCTTTTAAAACTAATTATTTTACTATCCTCATTTATATTCAAGTACTTTAATGCCCTTAACTGATTAATATCTTTAATACTTGTTTCATTTTCTTTATAAGAATAAATCGGAACAGAAAAATTAAATGAACTTCCTAAAACACTACCAATAAGATTAAGTTGATTAAGATTGAATTTCGATTTGTTTTTATTATTTAGAGAAATTTTTACATATTCGAAATTATCTTCAATTGGTTTTATTTCTCTTTTACAATTATTTAAATTACAAAGTCTTAATCTATTTGATATTAATTTTGGTTGTATTTCGGAATTAATTTTTTCCCCTTCGAAAGTTTCTAAATATTTAATCTCGATTGGAAGGGTATGCAGTGCATTTAATTTTAAATATATTTGATTATTAGAATCTGAAGCTAATAAATATGCTATTAAAGGAGACCTCTCCCGCAATCTAGAATTAATATAATTTTGATTTGCATAAAGAATTTCTTTTTGATTAAATTCATATCTTATAAAACTTTTTTGTAAGAGAGACAGTGCTTTCTTAGATTCAATTTCGGTACTTTTAAAGAATTCATCTAACCAATCCTTTTTACTAAATTTATTTAATGCCTTTCCATATTCTCTGCTAAATTCTTTATCTCTAAATAAGTAAGAAATTATCTTGTCTGAATATAAAGTTGTATCTTTATAGTGCTTATTCCTTTCTCCAATTAACCCTCTCTCTTTTACAAGTTTTATCTCTTGCTGATCATAGGGAATAGGCTCTATTAATCCAGATATTGGATTTAAATAATATCTCATATTGTAGGCAAGGATAGGATGATCATGACCAAAAACATCACTTATAGCATATGCTTTAGCCATTGATTTAATTTCAAATATATCTTTCGCTTTTAATTCGCCATTTAAAAATTTTGAAACTTGTCTCTCAACCCTTCTTAAAAGATATCTACCATGATCCGTTGATTTGTATTTATTAGTTTGATAAAAAGTTACTTGATTAACATATGGTTCTTCTGGACTCTCTCTATTTTGTAATCTAAATATTGGACCTTCTCTTTTATTATTATTCTCCAATAAGCGAGTACTAAAATTTTCTTCTATTGCATAGATTGGCATATTCTTTCCATTGATAATTAATGGAATAAATTTATATCTTAGAGAGATTAATCCAGCATAATTAAGTAATTTATGATAATACCATTCATTCATAAAAGAACGGGTTCTAGGATGTTGTAACGCAAATCTATCCATCCCTAAAAAAGTTTTATCTTCATCTATTTTTATTTTGTAAGACCATAAACGATCTGCTTGCCAATGCTCATTTAACTGGCCTTTAAGTCTTATCTTTGCTTTATATTTTTCTGAACCAAAGGATAAATTTGCATTAACCCAATCATCTTCTTTAGGGAAAAGTTGATTTAACTTAACTGCTCTTTTTTGTGTCTCATTTATCTTTAAATTATTAAGGTAATCAATATCTATAACAAGTGGAGTTACTGGTCTTATTTGATTAATTAATGTCTTAATTGGTTTAACTCTAAAGTTCTTAGAAAATGGAATAAGAATAGATTGATATTTTGCTACTAGTCCTTCCCTATAGGAAAGAGCACCAGCAATAAAAATTATTGAAGAATAAGTTATAAAAGAAAAAATAAATATTAATTTTCTATTAGATTCTTTATTTCTTGAGGGTTTCTTTATAATTCTCATTTGAATATTATTTAATATTGTGGGTAAATTATTATATTATTTAAGTATAATTTTATATTATCTAAGGATTAATCATTTGAACAACGAATCAACTATTCAAAAAATAAATAATCTTACGAATTTCTCAATACAAATGACCTTTCTAGATGCGTTTGTAATTTTAATTTTAGCATTTATTGCAGGAGTTTTCTTAAAATATTTGTTTAATAAATATTCAAATACATTCTCTTCTAAAGTATCTTTAGGGAATACTATCCTTTTATTAACTATATGTGTCGCCTCAATAATAGCGGTTGTCAAGACTTCCCTCGCATTGTCATTGGGTTTGGTTGGGGCTTTATCGGTAGTGAGGTTTAGGACTGCTATAAAAGAACCATATAATTTAGTCTTTCTTTTACTCTCAATATGTGTAGGGATATCTATCGGTGCTTCTCAATATGTTTTTGCACTGATGGTATGCATATTTGCCTTATTCGCATTGATATATTTATCAAAAACTTCTACTAGTAGAAAATCTAAACTACTTTTTAGAAGTAATGATTTGGTTCTTGATGAGATTGATACAGTTAACTTAATGTTACCTTCAGCTGTTATTTTAAGTGATTTAGAGTCCTTATTAGAATCTAGTACTGAATATTATTCTGTAGTTTCTTTTGATCAATCTTATGAAGAAATGATGTCTGTTGTTTTAAGAGTAAAAATCTCAAATTTAAATGATATTGAGGATTTAAAAAGCATAATTTTTAAGAAGTTCCCAGGTTCAAGTTTTAGTTTTTATAATTCAATTTCTGTTTGAAAATATATAAGATTTAAACATATAGGCTTAATTAAGATATTATGAATCAAGTAAATATTTAAATAGATATTTGGAATATCATGATTTTCATAATAAAATCTTACCCTGTCCTATTGATCTAGGTTGGGAGCACATAAGAAATATAACCATTAAAAGTGATCTTAATCAAAAGAAAATCCTTGGAGGATTTTCTGCTGTTTTTTATGAAGAAAAATCTGATAAATTATATCTTTTAAGCGATTTTCCTAATACATATATAGTAAAGATTCAATCTTTTTCAGATAAGATTTTATCTTCAAAGAGGAATATATATATTAAAAAAGAAAATATTTTAAATTTAAAGAATAAATCAGGTAAACAATTTAGAAAAAGAATGGATGCTGAAGGATTAGCTATAGCAGATTCATCATTCCTGGTTCTAAATGAAACAAAAATCTGGAATTGGAGAAAACCCTTTGAAATTTATATCAATCCATCAATAATTAAATTTGATTTGGTTTCGGGAAAGCAGATTAAAACTATAGATTTACCAAATTCATGGAAATATGGAACAAGTGGAATTGAATCATTAACTGTTTTTGGTAATAATAATATTATTGTGGCTACTGAGGGAAATAATTTTCATAATTATTACAGTAATAGATTTCTAAAAGTTTTAAGAAGGATCCCTTACCTAAAAAGTTTAAAAATAAAAGATAAAACTATTTCATATCAATCAGCTAGATACATAACAATAAAAAATCAAAAGAAATTATCAAAAACTTCAAGTTTTAAAGTAGATGGCAAAGTTCGTGACTTTTTAGTTTTTGATCAATCTAAAAAAATATTAGTATTAACAACGTCTTCTGGAAAAGTTTTTATAAACGGTTTTAATTTTAATGTAAAAAAGAATAAACCTTTAATAAATCAAAAGCTTTTTAAGTGGGAAATTCCTATAAAAGCTAAATGGGAGGGTATTTCTAAAGGACCAAAATTAAACAGCAAATTGCGTACCTTATTATTAGTAAATGATAATGATGATGGGAGTGATAATTTAATATCTATATTTAAACCGTTAAGAAATAATTATTGTAATCTATGAGATGTTTATAATTAAAAGTATCCTTTTGGATATTTAAATTCTTATTAATTACTTTAATAAAATATTATATATTATGAGAAAAGAAATAAAATATCAATTTCCTTTAGGTATAAATAATAATATTACTAATTACCTTTTAATAAATTCCTGTAAAAAAATATATAAGCCTAGATTAGTAAGTTCTATTTATTACGATGATGACAGACTAAGTCTCTTTTATGAAACAGCAAATGGTATCAATTTGAGAGAGAAATTAAGGTGCAGATTTTATGATAATGGCAAAGATGGATTTAAAATAGAAAAGAAATCTAGGTTTAACGAATTTAATAAAAAAGATTTTTTGAATAATAATGATTTTAAAAAAGAAAAATTTAGAAGAGTTGAAGACCTTATTTTTAATATAGATAATGAATCAAAGATATCTGTACCCTCAGTAATCTTCGATAAATATTATCCAAAAGTTTTAGTTAATTATAAAAGAATTTATCTTTTGACACCTTGTTTAAAAGCCAGAATAACAATAGATACCAAAATAAATTTCTCAAAATTATTAGTTAAGAATAATACAATTCATACTTGTTCGAGAAGGTTTTTAGAGCATAATATTTTAGAAATTAAATTTCCCGATGATAAAGATAGTATTATTAAATTAATATCAAAAGTAGTAGATAAATTTGATTTGAATTACTCAAAATGCAGTAAATATAGTAAGGCTATTGAAGGAACATTCTGATTTTTATTTATTAATTTATTTATTAATTTTATGAATTATGGCTAATAAGAATTTAGAAAAAACTATTTTGAAAAATGCCAAATAAATAATTTCCAAATAACGCTGAAATTATTAATAATAATGCGATTAAACTAAATAATACTCCTACGTCCTTGAAATCATATGGAGGTTTAAAGATTTGTTTCTTATTAGCCATAAGATCTTTCTTACAAACTATTTGCATTTTACATAATAAAAAGTTAATTTTAGATATATTTTGAAAAATCATTTATCATCATTCTCTTCATTAATTTAATTCTCTAATAAATATAGAGACTTCTCTTGATAATATAAATTTTTTATTTAAGCCCGTTAAATTTTCCCCTGGATTATTAGTTAAATTAAATATTTTTTAGTTGATCTTAATCTCAATACCATACAATCCTTTAGTGTATCAATTGATACCTCACTTTAAGATTCTTCTTCTTGTTAAGAATATATCTCAATAATTTTAACTGTAATTTCGAATTTTTATATAACTTCTAAGAGTTTTTTCATTTTCAGGTTACATTTTGTACCTTTTATGGCTGTATTTTTTTTAAAATTACATTTTAAATGTAAAATTCAAAAGATCACAATTTTGTTTTATGTTTTCAAATGGCAAAAAAGCTCCAGTTAAAAAATCTGCGATAGCTGAAGATACACCTTTGTTTGTTCAGTTTTTACCATTCTCAAATAGAATGAACGAAAGAGCTCAGGTACAAAATGCTTTGGCTTTTATGCTTATTATGGGCTTATCAATCTTTGGCATAGCACTTTGGAGGCTTTCAGCATTGACTTAGCTAAGTGAATCTTTAATTTTATTTAATTGAGATTCTTTATTATTCATAATAATAACTAACCATTTTGCTGCTAATGATCTAGATATCTGTCGATGTTTTAAAAACCTACATATATGAATATGTAGGTTTTTATCGTTTTTAGAATTAAATTTTCTCTCAAAATCTAATATTGATTCAGCACTCGTTCTTTTCCTTAATTCATCAACTAAAGCATCATTTGATGAGTCGTTAAATATTCCTCCAATATTAAGTGTTATTGTCATTTTAAATTTGTAGCTATTATAGAAATAGCTACAAAATCAAGAATTAAGAATAGTTTTGTTTCGAATTAATAAATAAATTTAATAATTAGCCTTTTGGCTTATCTAAGGGAAGAAGACATTTATCTGAATCACATCCAGCTGGACCTGCTTCATTCATTTCTCCAATATCATATTTGTTTAAGGCCTCAAAGAAATCATTACTCACTTTCCTTTCTTTAACCTTTTCTTGCAAAATTAAATATTCTTCTTTAGTTATTGGCTCAAAAGGAAGTCTTGGAAATGTAGCATTTGCACTGAAACGAGCCAGTAATGCTGCAGATATGTAACCATTATTATTTTCTATGGCACCATGAATAGCCTTTGCTAAGTCCTCAATTTCGTTTTCTTTAAATTCTATTGTTGCAGATGTATTATGTTCGGTATAAAACGTTTGCACTTGCATGTAAAAATCGAATTGAGCTAGAGCTGAGAATTGATTTATGTCAATTTGATCGGCACCTTCTATATTTGCCCAACTTACTTCTGTTGGTATTTCAACAAGCCATTCCGTACATCTTGGATCAAATGGATTGTCAAGCAAACAACCTTTTTCATCTTTATCAGATTGAGAAGGAACTACCGAATATCCGTAATCCATGCAAGCCAATGCAATTGGATCATTTTTCCTGAAAGTTATTCTTCTTATAAAACGTTGCGCTTTTGGGGGATGCCAACCTGGAGCAGCTCCTGTAAGTAAACTTTTTGTTCCTGCCGGTTGAACAGTAGTACATCTATTAGGCCTTCTAAGATTATGTTTATCACAATATTCCCATACTGTTCGCTTAACAGTCATGCGCCAAGAATTTAGATATTTTGCTTCTTTCTTTTTAAAGTCCTTCCCTTCTTCTGTCTCAGGTCTACCGCTTTCCCACCATTTCAACCAGGGTGTTCCAAATGCATGTACAAAGAAGTCGAATAGTCCTGTAAAGCTAACTCCAACTATAGGATCAAACTCTCTACTTTTCCTATATCTTTCTACTTCAAACTCATGGTTTAGCAAACATGCTACAGAGAGAGCAGCTGCTTTAAAGGCTTTATTCTGCTCCTCAATATCATTTGGGTTGATTTGATTCAGATGAACTTCAGCTAAATTACAATGAAAATCATTCCCTAGTATTTCTCCACAAGGATTAAGTCCATATCTTGTTAATCTATGATCTAATTCTTCTTTTGTAAAAGGTCCATAGGTTAAATCAATCCACCTTTTGGCTTCCTCTTTACCTTGTTCCGTATATATTTCTATAAATTCACTTTTCAACTCATTTGTATTCAAGATATCTGCATTGGATCTGGCAATCGCTTCTGGTGCAAATTGAATAGCTCCTTCACCTGAATGAAATTGCTT